>Ga0315541_1000065_pt1 | contig 96804 bp, 126 predicted proteins | sample SalMarSW160190MG_FD_203095 | JGI IMG/M metagenome (GOLD analysis project Ga0315541, IMG submission 203095) | Salt marsh sediment microbial communities from the Plum Island Ecosystem LTER, Massachusetts, United States - Salt Marsh Sediment SW1601-190 ... | reverse complement strand
TGAGAATGAAGTTCTTTTTGTATAATATGTTATTGAGATCTGCAAGATAAACTGGGGGATAGATTTGAGAAAAATGGAGGGGGAAAGAAAATTATTGAGAGGATGTTTGAATTGTTCAACCAGGCAGGTTTTGTGAACCAAATAAAAATAGTTCAAAAAAAGAAAAAGGAATTTATCAGGGACGGAGTGTCCCTGCGAATACCTGCCACGCGAGTGCCGATTTTGCTAAGAGACTGAGAACGATGTACATGCGTTCGCCGTAGAGATAGTCTCGCCATTTCCACGTCTTCTTGTACTGGAGGAGCATATTAATGGCAAAGAGGTTGAAGAATACCGCTATCGATATGAATATTCCCACCACGAAATTTGGTACTGGATCTCCTGCCGTTGACCTCCCACCGAGAAGCCAGATGAAGATCACGATCCAGGGTACGATCCCCGCAATGCAGCCGATGATGTACGAGATCCAGTTGGTCTTCTCCGTTGTTTGGTTGTGGAGTTCCATCAGTAGTCCGCAGAGGTTCATCACGCCGGTAAGTGTGAAAAGGGTGAGAAGCGTGCCGATGTCATAGATGCCAACGAGCATGGCGATGAGAACGATCATCCACGATGCGCTGAGAGAGTATTCGATCCATCGGAGGTAGTTGATGTGTTTTTTCAGATTCTTTACGTACCAGGAGTATCCCATTGGAGAGGCGAGAGTAAAGTGCGCAACTGCAGATATCAGGAGAAACAGAGCCACTGCGGGACCGAATCGCAGTGTCGCAATTTCTTCGGTGACAGGAGCAGCTGTAAAGGTCTCGATGGACACCTCAAGATGTGATCGTGTCAGTGGCAGTGAAAAGTCGTTACTCAGTACAATCATTGCTCCTGCCTGGATCAGGTGGAGAAATCCCATGAATGCATTGAATCGCCGAAGGCTTTTGAATGTCTTTTCAGATTCTTTGGAATTTTCTGTCATTACCATATTCATATAGAACTTGGACTATATAAATTTTTCTAAAAAATGCGAAGAATTCTTTGGCTATTCGTGAAAATCCAGTGCCAGTGAATTAATGCAGAACCGTTTACCGGTGGGCCGAGGGCCGTCATCGAATACGTGCCCCAGATGGCTTCCACATCTGCCGCAGAGTACCTCAACTCTCCGCATGCCGAATCGTGTGTCCTCTTTGAACGTGAGACGCTCCTTGGAAATAGGTGCCCAGAAACTCGGCCAGCCGCACCCGGCATCGTACTTTTTCTCGGAGGTAAAGATCTCCTGTCCGCAAGCGGAACAACAGTACACCCCCTTTTTCTTGTTATAGAGAAGGGTCCCGCTGAACGGCGGTTCAGTTCCTTTTTTACGTAAAACAGTGAACTGCTCAGGTGTAAGTGTTTTCTTCCACTCTTCTTCCGATTTTTGTATTTTTTCTTTCATTGTAAAACCTTCCTCTATTGGAGAATATAACAGTAGGGATCTCCACCCCAATCTTTAAATATTTAGTGTTTTTAAAGAAGATAAGGTGAAAAAAATGACCAAAAAAGGTGCAAAGTACAGATGTGGAGAATGCGGTATTGTCGTGGTCGTCGAGAAAGGATGTGGCTGCGGAACGTGTCACTTGGTGTGTTGTGACGAGCCGATGAAAGAAGTGAAAGAGTAGACTACGGATCCATTCTTTTTCTTTTTTTCTTTTCACGAGAGAATTTGTCGCTACATTCCCTCTATTTTCTCTTCCCTGAACCTGTCTCTTATTGCAGAGAATACGAGAAACAGAAAGCCGAGTATGATCAATATTATAGGGATTCTTATCCAGATTTCAATGTCTGCCTGTATAAATTTATAGATGCCATAAGCTAAGGGGGCTCCTACCCCTATCCCCAGGCATAGAAATCCCAAACTTCTGAGAAGATCCATTATTTGAGCCTCACGGCAGTTCCGTAGGCGAGCATCTCGGCTGCACCCTGTGCTACAGAGCTTGTCATGAATCTAACGTTGATCACAGCATCAGCATTGAGTTTCTCTGCTTCTTTGACCATTCTCTGGAGTGCTTCCTCTCTTGATTCGGAGAGCATCTCCGTGTACTCTGTTAACTCTCCACCTACTATGTTCCTCAGCCCCGCCATTATATCTTTACCTATGTGCTTGGCTCTTATAGTGTTTGCCTTTACCAAGCCCAATACTTCAACTATTTCCCTTCCCGGAACAAAATCTGTATTTACCACTATCATTCTATCACCTACTTTATCTAACACGTGAACTATAAAAGCTTATCCTTCTCCAGGTAGGGATATATTCCTTTAAGATTTTTAATTTTGAGACAGTCGAGTTCTTTATATTTTTCTTTTCTGTCTATGAGTATAGGTATGAGTCCGACATTCTTGACACCATAAAAGTCTTCATAGGGATCATCTCCTACATAAAAACATTGATATGCAGCCAGATTGATTCTCCTCAAAGCTTCCAGAAATATTCTCGGGCTTGGTTTCAGGATTTTTATATCTTTTGACGCCAGAATTACCGAAAGATATTTTTTCAGCTCTAAATCTTCAAAAACATCATATATATCTATCTCAATATCCCAGTTGGAGATTACGCCGAGGACATAATTTTTAGAAAGAGTATCTAAAACCTCCAAACTTTCTGGATATCTCACAAACTTTGTTTTTTCTATAATTTTATCATATATCTTTTCTCCAATATTTTTTTCGATTCCCAGATCTTTAACTACTACTTGAATAAACGCAGACCAGAACTCCCTGAAATTTCCGAAACTGAAATTCTTTTCGTAGATGTTGTAATAAAATTCCCTGGCTTTTATATACGCTCTGGAAAACTCTTCTTCTGTCACATTGTACTTCTGGAGGGATCCGTAGATTGTTTCACTGATTTTCGGCCGCATTTTGATGAGTGTACCTACGGCATCAAAAAGAACTCCTTTTATCATAGAATAAAATGAATTCCTGTGTTTAAATTGTTTATGGAAAAGAATAAAAAGAAATATAAATGCTTTATAAATATGATAGAAAATTACAGTTTTGGCAGTATCTGTATAAATGGAAAAACTTATAAGAATGATGTACTCATTTTTGATAACGAGATAAAGGAGTGGTGGAGAGAAAGGGGACATGTGGTACAGATAAAGGATCTTGAATGGATTATCGGCAAAAAACCTGAGATTTTAATCATAGGCACAGGATCATACGGCCTTTTAAAAGTTTCTAAAGAAATAAAAGATTATTTGAGCTATATGAAGATAGAAACCAAGATAGAAAAGACAAAAAAGGCGTGCGAGCTTTACAATGAATTGAAAGATAAAAGAAAACTTGCCGCAGCTTTTCATTTAACCTGTTAATCATCAAAAAACTTTAATACATAAAGAACGAGGTGAAAATATGGATAAAGAGTATCTTGACTGGCATAAAATTGATGAGGCTGTCTGGACTTTAGCCGACGTAATACTGAAGGAGTACAAACCTGATCTCCTCATAGGCATATCCAGGGGAGGATTAGCGCCCTCCGTGAGATTTTCCCATATAACTGGACTGCCTTTGAGAGTCATGGGATTTAAATTTTATAAAAGCATAGGGGAAACACAGGAAAAGCCTGAAATTACAATCCCATTAACGGAAAATATAGAAAATAAAAAGATTTTGGTCATAGACGATGTCGCGGATACTGGAGAAACACTCGCGGAAGTTAAAAAGTACCTGGAAGAAAAAAATCCCGCGGAGGTAAGGGTAGCAGTCATAGCAAAAAAACCAACGAGCATATTTGATCCAGATTATTACATCATGTTCACAGACAAATGGATAGTTTTCCCGTGGGAAAAAATGCCGGTGACAAAAAAATGAGGAGTTTTATAGCTATAAATATTGATGAGGGCCTTAAAAGCAAAATTGTTGATATTCAGAACGATATAGGCAGCAAGTATCTGAAAATAAAATTTGTAGAGCCTGAAAATCTTCATTTCACCCTTAAATTTCTTGGAGAGATAGAAGAAAAAAATATTGAAGATATTTATAAAATACTGCAGAAAAATCTTGAGAATTATAAACCTTTTGAGATCGACCTGAAAGGATTGGGTGCGTTCCCGAGCTTCTCGTATATACGAGTACTGTGGATCGGGATTCAGGACGAGAGTAACTCCTTGATAAATATAGCTGATGGATTGAACATGGATCTAAGAAACTTGGGATTCAAAAAAGAAAAAAAGCTCATACCGCATTTAACTATAGGGAGAGTGAAGTTCGTCAAGGACAGGGAAAAAATCTCGCAAATCTTGAAAGAGTTACAGAATGTAAAAATAGGAAAAATGGTGGGGGATAGAATTTTGATAAAAAAGAGTGTATTGACACCAAAAGGCCCGATTTACTCGGATTTAAAGGAAGTAAGATTATGATATACGATAGGGGAAAAATATTGAAGCAGATAAAACCTTCGGAAGAAGAAATAGAAAAAGGTTTTAGATTATACAAAAATATAAGAGAATTTATCAGGAAAAAATTTAATTTGGAAGCAGAGCTTCAGGGATCTTTTATCAAAGGTACGAGTTTGAAAGGTGACAAAGACTTGGATATTTTTGTTTTCTTTCCTTTGAATGTTTCTAAAGAGATACTCAAAAAAAAGGGACTGGAGATAGGAAAAAAGGTATTTGAAGACTTTAAAGGAGAGTATGAGATAAAATATGCTGAACATCCCTATGTAAATGGAAAAATTGAAAATCATGATCTGGACATAGTACCGTGCTATAAAATAGGTAAAATAGAGGATATGAAGAGCAGCGTTGATAGAACTCCTTTGCATACAAAGTTTGTTGAAAAGATGACGGATTCCCAAAAAGATGATACAAGGATCCTGAAAAAATTTATGAAACTGATCAATGTTTACGGCTCTGAGTTCAAGGTAATGGGGTTTTCAGGGTATTTATGCGAGTTATTAGTTTTGTACTATGGAAGTTTTGAAAATGTCCTGAAAAATGTTTCCGAATGGAAATTAAATCAGAAAATAATCTTTGAAAAAATGGAAAAAGAGTTTTCAGAATCTCTGATCATGATCGATCCCGTGGACCCAGCAAGAAATGCTGCCTCCTGCGTAAGTTTGCAGAAATTTTCGGAGTTTATATATTATTCACGAAAATTTTTAAAAGATAAAAAATTTGACAGAATAAAAATTGAGTACAGGAAATCGGAAGGAACAGAGCTGATCGTTTTGAACTTCGAGACAGATCTTATGGAAGATTTGCTTTTCCCCCAGTTGAGAAAAACGAGAGATTTTATAAAGGATTGTCTTGAAAAAGATGGATTCAGGATCTATAGATCCAAAATCTTCAATCCTGGAATAATTTTCGAGTTCGAGGTTTTTAAACTTCCGAAAATGAAGATGCATGAAGGGCCGTTTATATATGACGGAGAAAACTGTGAAAACTTCATTAAAAAACATAAGAACACAATCATCATCGGAGACAGAATCTGCACAGAGACAGAAAGAAAATTTAAAACGGCTGGAGAATGCATAGATTCCCTGATAGAGGATAGAGAGGGATTTGGAAAAGATCTTAAAAAAGCTAAGTGTTTTATTACCAAAGAAGAAGTAAAAGAGGTTTACGATTAGAGAATTATAGTGTTACTCTCTCTCTCATACTCCAGCTCTTTTTCGTGTATCACTATATGTACTCTATAATCTTTTTTAAGGGTAATTTTCAAGCCTTCTTTATAATCACTTAAAAATATGTAGAGTTCGTTCCCACCTATACTGTAATTCACAATGAGATCTTTTCTGAACTTCCACCAATCTGCAAAATCCTTCATTTTAGGAGACCACGCATTTTCCGGGACATATATATTTATATCCAGAGGATGTGTCATAAAAACTCGTCCGTTCCTCGTATGCGGTAACTGAAGTAAATAATGGATATAAAAATTGTTAAAAACGCTCATCTCACTCTCATAGCTAAATCCAAGATCCCTAAGAGCTTTAGATGTCTCGAAATTGTGATAGAAACCAGGAGATCTGAATCCATATATTTCGAAATCTTTTTCCAGTATTTCTTTACCTTTTTTTATCATCTCTATCTGTTCCTCGTAGGATCTCGATTTAAACTCCTTTTCTATGTGATTATATCCATGCTGCGCCACTTCTACATCGTACTCTTTTAATATCTCAATGACCTCGATATTATCTGTAATCCTTTCATTGGCGTGATACGGAATTACAAACAACGTGGGGGTGGCATTTTTTTCTTTCAAATACTCCAAAAATACTCTTAATTTATCTGGGTCTGTATAATAGGATATATCATCCACAGTGACAAGAAAGACAGAATCATAATTATAAGGATATTGAGAAATACTGAACTCTCCAAAATCTTCAACTATCTCTTCTCTTTCATAATAAAAGTACGTATAGAATCCATTTGTATAAAAAAGGAACAGTATGAGAAGTATGTAAAAAAGTAGGTATTTTTTCATTTTTTCTCGTTAAGTAAGCATGCAAGAACATTGGTATAAATGGCCTCTAAAAGTTTTTCTTCCTTCTCTTCGGCATCTTTTGGCATCAAGGCAGCTTTGGCTACAGTTTTCAGCATTATCCCCTTTAACATCGCTATTCTAATCTTCTCTACGTACTCTTCATCTATATCAAGCCCAACTGCTTCCATCTGTCTTCTTATATTTTTTCTGTCTATTTCCTCTAGATCTTTTTCACTGTATTCCATTTAATCACCTTTACTCAGGTTTAATATAGCCTCTGCTATATCTCCTCCGCTGTCTTTTAAAGTTTTTCTAGCTTCCTCTTCACTTACATTAGCTTTCTCTGCCACCATCTTTATGTCTTCTTCGGGGATTCCTATCTCTCTTTCCACAAATGTTCCAACTACCTGAAACGTCTTTTGACCCATCATATCTATCTCTGTAACCTGCGGATCTGTAAATTCCCATTTTTTATCATCGAATGTAAAAATAATCTCGTTAACAGGTAGTTCCTTTGTCTTTATCCCTGCTTTTTTCATTAATTTTTTCATCTGTCTCGGATTCATATTGGGCATCATAAAAAAAATTTATGTTGAAAGAATATAAATGTTTTCATGTTTTGCAAAATAAGACAAAAATCGAAACGAGACAAGACAATACCCTATTTTTACAGTAAACTTTAAATATAATCTCGGTTCATTATTTATGATGAAAATCGGTATCATGGGCTGCGGATACATAGGAAGCGTAATAGCCGAGAATTTTAAAGATGAGATTTTGGCATGTTATGACAGGAATATAGGGAACATGGAAAAAATAAGCGAGATTGTAAATAGAGATATTAACTGCTCTTTCGAAAAAATTATAAAGATGGATCTTGACCTGATCGTGGAATCGGCATCTGTAGAGGCTGTTAGAGATTTAGTTCCAAAAGTTTTAGAGAATGGAAAAGATATTTTGATAATGAGTGTTGGAGCCCTTGCAGATTCTCAGCTGCTTTCAAAGTTAAAAAAACTCGCATCAAGAAATGATTGCAAAATATATATTCCCCATGGAGCCATAGGAGGTTTGGACGCTGTCAAAACTGCATCGTTACTCGGTATAACGAAGATAGTTCTTACCACGCGGAAAAATCCAGGGACGCTGGGAATGAATATCCTCAAAGAAAAAATAGTTTTTGAGGGTCCCGCTTCAGAGGCTGTAAAAAAGTTTCCTAAAAATATAAATGTCTCTGCCGCATTAAGTCTTGCAGCTGATAAAGAAGCACATGTGAGGATAATAGCTGATCCTTCTGCAGACACAAATATTCACGAAATATGTTTGGAAGGATCTTTTGGAAAAATGAACTTAATTTTTAATAATCTTCCTTCAGAGAATAAGAGAACATCCGTACTCGCAGCATTTTCCGCCGTGAGTTTAATAAAAAGCTTAAAATCCGAAATAGTTATATACTAGGTGATTTAATGTTTTTAGATAAATATTTAAAAATAACAGAAAAAATAGAGGCTCATTTAGGCGATGTTCTAAGTTCCACTACAAAAGATTATGAAAATGTAATACTAAAAGGTTTTTACAAAGACATCGTGAGAGTAATGAGTGCGGGCAAGAGATTGAGACCATTGAGCATGATTTTTGCTTTTAATGGAATAAAAAATGAGATAAATGAGGACATTATTAAAGTCTCTGTTTCTTGCGAGCTCGTTCATAATGCGTCTCTTATCTTAGATGACGCGATGGATGAGGATATTGTGAGACACGGTAAGAAAACTTTTAACACCATATATGCAGACAAATTTTTAAAATCGGTAGACTTTAATTTCAATGCTTATAAAAGTGGACAGAGCTGGATTAAAAAAGATTCTATCCTGGAAATCATAGAGATGCAAAGAAATATTTCCAGATTTTCTTACGCTTTGTCGGTACTTGCTTCAAATGTTCTGTACGAGCTCAGTGAAGAGGTTTTAAACTCGCAATTTTCCAAGGAACTGAGAATAAAAGCATTGGAACAGCATAGAAGAATGTACTTAAGGCTGAATGAAGGTCAGCTTCTGGATATTTTAATGGAAAAAAGGAAAATAGATGAAAAGGAATATTTCGAGATGATAGATGAAAAAACAGGGATTCTTTTCATGTATCCTATAAGAATAGGATTAATTTTTGCGGGAGATAAAAATTATAAAATTATGGATGAATTTTCTCTGAACATGGCGAGAGCTTTCCAGATGCATGACGATATTCTCGGGAGCTTTGGAAAGAGCAAACGCACTGGAAAACCAAACGACTCAGATATAAAATTCGGAAAAAATACTCTCTTGGCTATAAAAACACTCGAGTATGCCAAAAACCAAAGAAAAGAAAAGTTTAAAAAGACGTTTGGAAATAGATCAGCCACAAAAGATGAAGTTAACGAAGCAAGGAACATTATCAAAAAAACTGGGGCGTATAAATACTGCAGGGCAAAGGAGAAAGAGTTGATAAAAGAAGCTAAAAACAGTATCCCCAAGGACCTAAATAAAGAAAGCAGGAAATTCTTTGAAAAACTTGCTGATTTCGCTATAAGCAGGAAGTTTTAAAGGATTTACAGATTATATATATCTCGGAACTTCCCTTTCTTGTAGATCTGGGTCTGTAAAATTTTACGTATCCGAATCTTTTCATGAGATCATCCGAAAAACTTTTCACGTCTTCACTCTGGAATATCTTTACCAGAAAGTTTCCCCTATCTTCCAAAACTTTTTCCGCTATTTCTAACGCTTTTTTAGCCAGAATATAGGACCTGTACTGGTCAATATCCCTTTTCCCCATTATCTTCGGAGATATATCCGATAGAACAACATTAAACTTCATCTCTGTATGGAACTCTTCAAGATCGCTCTCTATTATGTCAACGTTGTCATAATGTAAAGGCAAAGTCCTGACTTTATCCATCCCCAGAACGTATCCCCTCTCACCGACTATTTCCCTTGCTACCTGCATCCATCCACCGGGAGAACATCCCAGATCCAGGACATAACCTCCCTTTCTTATCAATCTAAATCTTTTATTGATCTCTTTCAATTTGTAAGCTGCGCGCGATCTGTAGCCTTCTTTCTTTGCCCTTTCATGGTAATAGTCTTTTCTTTTATACATTTCCGAAACTCTCGCAGAAAACCAATGCATCGCTGATCTTATCCAAAAGATCCGAAGTAGTGTAGTATATGTTTTTTTTAGAATAAACCAGATCTCCTGCAAAACCGTTTACAAACGAAGCCGCGCATGCAGAGAGGAAGGCTTCATTTCTGGCAAAAAACCCGGAGACCAATCCAGCTAAAACATCGCCGGTGCCACCGGTAGTCATTCCCTCATTTCCCGTGTAATTCAGTTTGTATCCCTTTTTATCAGCTATTATGTCTACTTTTCCTTTCAAGATTATAGTACAGTCGTATTTTTCTGACGTATTTCTGACTTTCTGGATTCTTTCTTCCAAGTTATCGGGAAGTTTTCCGAAAAGATGCTCAAATTCTTTTTCGTGAGGTGTTAGAATAGAGTTTGCAGCAAGATCCAGGTCTTTTTTAAGAACTTTCAGCCCATCGGCATCTATCACTTTTTTTTCAAATCTCTTCATTGTCTCCAGAGCTTTTTCATTAATCCCCATGCCTACGCCTATTAAAACTGAGTCGTAATCGTAATCTAGGATATCTTTCGTGACTATAAAATCTGGAGAGTAATTTTTGATCACGTCAGTGCATGGAGTGGCGATGTAAACTAGATCCACAATTTTACTTGCCGCCGCGGCGGAATAAATAGGCGCACCGTGGTATCTATCACTTCCTCCGACTATCAAAACCCTTCCATTATCTCCCTTATGCGAGTCTTTTTTCCTTTTTTCCAGGTATTTTACGTCTCCGGGTCCCGTAAAATTCTCAATTTTCTCTGGAATCCCTATGTCTACTATAATAGAATCATCAGTTTTTTTGTAATGCATGGATACGTTAAGATCGGATTTCACACTGCCAGTGGGAAGATCTATGCTCACAATTTTAACTCCTTTCTCTTTCAATTTATTTATGTATTCAACAACGCTTTTTATAGGCTCTTTTAATTCACCTGTGATTCCTACGCCTATTAATGCATCTACGACTATATCGCAATCTATATCCTGGAAATTAAACTCTTCTTTTTTGCACTCTGTAAAATCAAGGAGCTTCCAATTTTCCAGTGCTATTTTAGTTTTTATATCTTTCTCGTTACCTATTAAAAAGACTTTAACTCTGTTCTCCTTTGATAAAAATCTTGCAGCTACGAATCCGTCGCCTCCGTTATTTCCCAGGCCGCAGAAAATTGCTATTTTCTTGTTTTTTCCAAATTTGGATGTAATAATAGAGGACGCCCCGTTTCCTGCATTCTCCATTAGTATTCTAGGCTCCAATCCGTAATACTTGCAGTTTATATCCAGAATTTTAGTTTTCATTTTTTTTCACCCTGTATAATGCTACCAAAGAACATAAAAATAGAGGACCAAGAACGAAACCTGACACCCCAAACGCTATGGGACCTGCAACAAAACTGAAAAGAATTATTAGAGGATGGACTTCGCTCTTTTTTTCCGAGATGTATGGAGTCAGGACAAATGTCGGGAAGTACGTCAGGACGATTATCCCGAAGATAAGTATAATGAGCGCGAGCATGGGCTTACTGAATATCTCTACTACCGCTATGGGAACATAGATCATTGGAGATCCTAATATCGGTAAAAGACCAAATAAAAATATTAAAAATCCCAGAAGAACTGAATAACTCACTAGGTAAGACACGTTAAAATATACCCCGAGAACGTAAAAAGTAACTCCTGCGAGAATCCCCATTATCCCTGCCGTGAGTACATAGCCGTAAAATAGCCCCTGCAGAACTTTTCCCAGCTCTTTGGTGAATTTAAGATACATTTCCTTTATCTCTGCAGGAACAAGCGTATCCGTTACCTCTTTTAACTTTCTTCCATCCCTCAAAAAGTAAAATGTGGAAAATATAAAAAGTAAAAGGTATATCGCAGCGTAAGAGATATTTTTAAGAAGATCAAACGCTGTTTCAATATTAATGTAGCTCTCTATTTTTTCAATTATACTGTTTATTTGAGAAGAAAATGATATATTTATCCCAAAATTCTTCAAATACTCTTCAAAATCTGATATTTTATTCAAAAAAGCGTCGGGATTCTCCAAAAACTTGGCTATTTCGTTAATCAATTTATCGAGAGTCGTCCAGATCAAAACTACGAAAGGAATAATTATTATAAGTACAGTTACAACAGATGCCACATCCCTGTTTTTAAATATCCTCTCAAAATAATCGTTCAAAGGCAAAAGAAGATAGGAAACAAGTAATGCATATATCAAAGGAGTAAATATCTTGTAGAATATAGATAAGTTTAGCAGTAAGATTATCACAAAAAGAATTAACATGTATCTTTTTTCCATAAAAGTTATTATTCTCTATATTTATTAAAGTTTGCGGGTGGTTTTGAAAATTTACGAGGCTGTCGGGTGTTCATTTGAATTTGTGGTAAATTATGCTTTTTGGCATGAATTATAATCATTAATTCAAATCTTTTTATTTGACGAAACATAACGAAGCCGTGTCATGTGCGACTATTGTTTTCCAACTATTCCTTGTAGATCCCCTGGATGTCACGGCAATAGTTGCCTTCTGGCGTCTCGATCACGAGGTAGTAGAACTGTCTGGTCACAGGATTCTGCTTCAGAAACGCTTGCGCAGAAGCTGCATCAGGTCCCTTGTAAATCCGATAAATAAGTGTTGCTCCAGACCGTTGCTGGCGGTCCTCCCTAACGAACACGACCTTACCTACTTGAGCTGTTTTCGCTTTGGGAAATGGAGTAGCACGTCTTTCTGGTTCCGAGTCATTCTTTCGACGCCCCCCACATTTGGAGAAACTCGCCTTGGCCTGTTCCCACAGTTCGTGTGTCAGTTCATCTCCGCAGACGATTGCCTCGTATTTTCCATTTTCTGTTGAGTAACAGCCAAAAATCAACACCTCCGTGCAGATCAGCTTTTGAGAATCCTCGGCTACATATATACAAGGCAGTTCCAGCAGGGCCTCTCGTGCATCTTTCTCGGTGTCAAACGTGTACAGCACGAAGGGATCCTTCTTAGGTGAGCTAATGCGAGCCATCCAATACGTTGTCGCGATGCCCAGGTCGTCATGTCTTGTCCCCATGTTGTCCCTTTCAGTGAAAGTCTTGCGATCTTGCTCTTTTTTCTCAGTAACTTTTTTTCCGCACATAGGACAGAATCTTGCGTCGGGCTTAAGTTCAGCCCCACAATTGGTGCAATAGAGTATTCTTATCACCTTTTTTTATAATTAAATCATTTATATCTACTTAAGTATATGTTTTCATTACTTTTAAGCTTTACCTTTCCGAATGTCCAAATTACTCTCCTTCTTTTTGTGATCTTATGCTTGTGAGCATAATTTTAATCTGAAAAGAATGTATCTGCTACCTTCTCGCACAGGAGCAGTGGGAGATTGCGGCGACAAGTGTGGGTTGAGAGAATAGAGAAATTTCTAACTTAATTGTTTTATATATTTTCTAAATGCCTTCTCTAACCTAATCATGATATCAATCATCTTATTCTGAAGATCATCCCATTTATCTTCATCTTTTAATCCTACTCCTTCAAATTTCACAGAAATCCTAGAAGCTCTTCTATTATCAAGTCTATCCCAGTTTAATTCCCCACCAAATTCTTTTTCAATCTCCTCTTTGTATTTATATAATTGATCAAAACGAGCTTTGTTGATATTTGGTTCTTCAAACTCTTTTCCTCTATCAAGATAGATTTCACAGTCAGCATACTTGTTAGTTATAACATAATTATATCCAATTCCTGATTTACCTGCACCTGTTCCTATCCATGAATATATGCAAGGCGAAACATTTGAGTGCAGATTCGTTTTTTCTTTAGCTTTTTCTAAAAGTTGTGTCCAAAAATCTTTTCTTAAAATATGCCTTTGGGCATATTCCTTCCTCTCTTGACCTCTTTGTTTTGATTCTGTAGTTGGTCCTTTTACAACAGTAAATAGTGGTGCTACTGACGGTTGAGACTCTATTCTAATTGCTTCAATTCTTATTAAATAGAAAGAAATATCATCGGGAGTAGTTTCATTTAGCCACTCAATTGCTTTGGTATGCTCCTCTGTTGGCTTGCTGGCTATCCATATAGCAGTTTTTGCTTCAAGATTTGTCAAATAAGTAATGATTTTCCCCAAATGGTCGTGATCTGTCTTTTTTAATTGATTTTCAATTATTACTTTATTACCTAAATCATCTTCAGCGTATAAATCAACTTTGAAAGGTCCAACATTCTTCTCTCTAGATTCAATGCCAAGATCAAAATCAAGGATATCGTTCAGGTAATCAATGTGTTCCTCTAACCATCTTGTGAAATCTTTATCTTCCTTCTTCCAAATCTCCCTTAGAGGCACTTTTTTTATTTTACCAATTTGAATTTCCTTTTCCATAAATAATATACTACTTAATTATATTTAAAATTTTCTCAAACTGGAAAGAATGTAGTGGTGCTTTTGTTACAAGATATTGAGAGAAGAGTTTAAATATCTAAAAAGAGAATTATTTTGAGATGTTGGAAATGGGGAAGATAACAATAAAAGAGTGGCCTGAGGGAGAAAGACCGAGAGAAAGGTTGGTGAAGTATGGAGCTGAAAATCTTTCTGATGCTCAGCTTTTAGCGATCATCTTAAGAACTGGTGATAGAGTCGATAAAACAAGCGCTGTCGATCTGGCAAGAATTCTGATCGATAAGCTTGGAAATTTCAGAGAGTTAGATTCTGTCAGTGTTTCTGAACTACAATCTATTAAGGGAATAGGTCCAGCAAAAAGTGCCCAGATGAAAGCAGCATTGGAGATAGGTAAACGTTTTTTAAGGCAAAAAACAGAGCCTAAAGAAAAAATTAAATCAGTAGAAGATGTTTTTAATTATTATAAACCTTATCTGCGAGATTTAAAGAAAGAAGTTTTTAAGGTTATGTTGCTAGACGGAAGAAACAAGATCATAAAAGATGTCACAATATCCGAAGGAAGTTTAACTAAAAGTATTGTACATCCAAGAGAAGTCATAAAAGAAGCAACAAAAGAATCAGCTGCAGCTCTAATTTTTGTTCACAATCACCCCAGTGGAGAATCAAAACCTACCAAAGATGATATTGAGATAACTGAAAGATTGATAAAAGCTTGTGACATAGTAGGTATAAGAGTTTTGGATCATATCATTATCGGTGCAAATGATTATTTTAGTTTTGCAGATGAAGGATTGATAAAGGAGGAGTAAAAATGGGAAAAGAATATAAGACAACTGAAGAAATATTGACAACTGGAGAAGAGAAAGGATTTATTGGAATAAAAGATGGAAAAATAGAGTATAAAGCATCTGGCAAGAAATACAAATTTCCTGCGCCAGAAGAAAAAGTTCGGGCAAGGGTATATGTCGAATTGATAGAGAAATATAAGTACCCTAAGAAGAGAATAGATACAGAGATTTATCCTCCAAGAAGAGAGCCAAAGCTTCCAGCAGACATTGTAGTTTACGAAGACGATGAGAACGATAAAGTATTTATCGTTGTTGAAACTAAGGCTACATCCTCTAAAAACGATGTTGAAGTTGGAATAAGAGAAGGATTGGGGAATGCCAATTTATTAAACTCAAAATATCTATTTGTTGTGTGTGGAGAAGAGGAGATGGCTTATGAAGTTAAGAATAGACCCATGCTTAAAAACTTAGAAAAATATCGAATATCTCAAATTCCTATTGCCTATGGAGAATTACCTAAGTATAGATATAAAAAAGGAGGAGGAGAATTTTTCGATCTAAATAAAGCTAATTTTAATGAATTAAAAAATAGATTTCAGCACTGTCATAACGAAATCTGGGAAGGAGGAAAAAGAGATCCAGCAGAGTCCTTCGATGAGATGAGCAAACTTATGTTTTCTAAAATTTACGATGAAAGATTTACTAAAAATGGAGAATATTATAAATTTCAAATCGGAAGTAAAGAAGAAGTTCACAAAATAGCTGAGAGAGTTAGAGATAGATATAAGGAAGCTCAAAGTAAAGAACGCGGAGTTTTTACTGGTGATCTGAAAGTTCCAGATTCGGTTATATATAGAGTTGTCGGAATTCTTCAGGATATCTCCCTTATGAAAACAGACTTAGATGCAAAGGGTAGAGCATTTGAACACTTTCTGGGAGAAATTTTTAGAGGGAGATTAGGTCAATACTTCACCCGTAGAGAGATAGTAGAGTTTATGGTCAGCATGTTAGACCCAACAGAAGATGATTTACTTATTGATCCAGCTTGTGGCTCAGGTGGATTTCTACTGTATTCATTAAAGACTGTGAGAGAAAAGATCAAGAAAAGCTATGAAGGTGATGAAAGATCAATAAATCGAATAGATTATGATTTTTCACACAAACAAATTTTCGGGATTGAAATCAATGATAGAATAGCAAGAGTTGCAATGATGGATATGGTGATCCATGATGACGGACATTCAAATATTGAACGGAATGATGCTTTAGGTGATTATAAAAATTTTAATCCTGTAAGAGACATCAAACCAAATAAATACACCTTGTTACTTACTAATCCCCCCTTTGGTGCTGTTGTTAAAAATGAAAAGATTTTGGAGATTTTTGAACTGGGCTCAAAGATAAGAAAAAGAAATGCTCAGAAAACAGAGATATTATATATCGAAAGATGCTTAGATCTGTTGAGACCCGGTGGAAGAATGGGGATTGTTTTGCCAGACGGGATCTTGACTAATTCTTCTTTGCAGTATGTTAGAGACTTCATTGAAAAGAAAGCAAAGATTTTGGCTGTTGTTTCTCTACCTCAAGGTGCTTTTGTTCCAAGTGGCTCTGGTGTTAAAGCAAGCTTATTATTCCTACGAAAGAAGAAAGAGGAAGAAAAATTAGGAGACTATCCAATATTTATGGCAATTGCAGAACACATAGGCTATGACGCGACAGGAAGACCAGACAAAAATGATTTCCCGAAGATTTTGGAAGATTGGAAGAGAGTTAAGGAGGGAATTAAAAATGAGTGAAGGTGGGATTTATGTTCGGAATCAGAGAGCACATTCATTTGTGATCAATGTTACTGAATTAAAGAAAGCTCCTATGTGGGATGTTAGATATTTCCTTCCAAAGTATCAAGAGTTGATAGAATCATTAAAAAACAGTAAATTCATATTAATTTCTCTTAGAAATATTTGTAAAGAGCCAATTAAACGGGGTAAAACTCCAGTTTATTCACCAAAAGGAATTCAGGTAATCAAAGTAGCAAGTTTAAAAAACGAATATATAGAGAATACTAACGAATTTGTCTCCGAGAAATTTTTTGCTGATAGTATCCCAGCACATGTTAAACAAAAGGATATACTAATAGCTTCTACAGGAGAGGGTTCCATTGGGAAGGTGGATATTTATGAGTCTAAAGATTACGCCATTGCAGACAATCACATCTCTATGATAAGGATAGACGAAACAAAAACAAATCTTTATTTTATACTTTTTTACTTAAGATCACACTTTGGTAGGATTCAAATTGAGCGAGTATGCAAAGGAGCAACAGGTCAAATTGAGTTATACCCTCCTGAGATTGGTGATATCAAAATCCCTCTTCCACCTCGTCCAATCCAAGACAAAATCGTTCAAATAATGGAAGATGCTTACAAGCAGAAAAAAGAGAAGTTGAAAGAGGCCGAAGAACTGCTAAGTTCGATAAACGATTATTTTTTGGATGAATTGGGAATTGAGTTTCCAAAGATTGAAGAGAAAAAAAGTTTTGTTATAAGTGCAGAAATGTTGAGAGATGGAAGGTTTGATCCACTTTATTACAGACCGCAGTATGAAAAGTTAAATAGAATAATTGAAGAAGGAAAATATAAAGTTGAAAAGTTAGGAAGCCTTGGTAAAATAGATAGTGGAAAAAGACCAAAAGGAGGAGTTAGAACAATTGAAGAAGGAATCCCAAGTATAGGTGGAGAACATATTAAGGATGATGGATCAATTGAAAAAGAAAAACTCAAATTCATTCCTTTGGACTTTTATAAGAAATGTAATGTGAGAATAAGACCTTTGGATATATTAATTATAAAAGATGGAGCTACAACTGGAAAAGTTGGGATTGTTCCTCTTGACTATCCTCATAAGGAAGGTAGTATCAATGAGCATATATTTAGAATTAGAGTACCTGATAAGGAAATAGATTCTTATTATGTTTTTTCATTCCTACACTCTAAAGCAGGTCAATATCAATTAAAGAGAGAAGTAACAGGTGGCACAATAATGGGTATTGTAAGAGAAGCAATAAAGAATATAAAGATTCCTTATCCACCTATCGAAGTCCAAAATAGAATAGCAGAAGAAGCCAAGAGAAGACGAGAGAAAGCTAAGCTCTTAAAAGAAGAAGCTGAAAAAGTTGTGAGTGAAGCAAAGCAAAAAATTGAAAAAATGATCTTGGGTGAAGAATAAGATGTCATCAAGGCCTTGGCTTGAAAGTATTTTTGAATTGATAAATCAATCTTTAAAGTTCTTTTTGGCTCATGGGGACAAATATAAAAAATTATCTTTTGTCTGCATGGATAATTGCATTGAAATTGGGATGAAAATATATATCGAAAATTATCTTGGTAAAAAGAAGATAGTGTATCAAAATGATGAAAAATATGAAAAGACTCTAGATGAAAGTGATTTTTGGTTGTTAACAAAATTCTTAGAAGAGAAGGGTAAGATAGATCAATATGAATCCAAGAAATTGAATCATTATCACAAAATAAGAAATCTCCTTTATCATAAAGGTTCAACGATTCCGAAACCAAAAGATTTGCAAAATTATATGATTCTTATTTTGGAAATTTTGAAGAAAGTCTTCATGAATGATTTTGATATCGTAAAGAACGAAGAATATGAGACATCATTTTTGATTGAATATTTTGAGTTGATTGATGTTAAACACTTTGCAAAATTACAGAGTGACTATAGATTTTCAACTATAGGGGATATAATTAAAAAAACAATTTCTTTTTCAAATGTAGCAAATACTGAGGAATATATTGAGGGAATAGATCTAATAATCCAATTAAAAAATGAATAATGATTTTTGAAACAAAAAAAGAACTTGAAAAGATGATCGAAAAATCCAACCACCCCCACAGAAAAATAGAAGCTTCGCCCTCAATAAATTATTTAAATAGTGTTCTCTATAGAATAATGATATAAAAACAGAACCAGAAATAAAATTCTACAGAAAAACTAAAATTATGGAGGAAGAATGAGAATGAGGGAAGAAAAGGAGATTCCAAAAAAATTTAAGAATACTCTGGATGAACTGGGAATTGAATACTCGGGGATCATTTTATTTGGGAGTAGGGCGAAAGACAGGCCTGAAAGAGAAAGTGATTGGGACTTTTTGGTAATCCTTAAAAAATCTATGAATATGGAGAGTAAGAAAAAGTTATGGTTAAAGATACATAAAAAATTTCATGAGTATTTTCCCTTCACCTCAGTTGATATAATCTTGAAAGATGCAGACTCATTTGAGGAAGAGAAAACAATAGCGAATACCATCTCTAATGAAGTGTATCTGGAGGGAATCTCAATATGAAAGAAGATATAGTCTTGCGATGGATCGAAAAAGCAGAAAATAACCTGAAAATTGTTGAGTACTTAATAGAAGTCAAAGATGCACCTGCAGATATGCTCTGTTTTCATTGTCAGCAGGCTGTTGAGAAATACTTAAAGGCGTATCTAACATGGATGGATGTCAGAGTAAGGAAAATTCATGATCTTGAAACTATCCTAAATCTCTGTATAAAGAAAGATAAAAAGTTTGAAAAGTTAGAGAGGGATAGAATATCTGAGCTTACCATCTATGCAATTGGAATAAGATATCCAGAAGAATCTATTGAGAGTACTACTGAGGAAGTAAGAGAATTTTACAAAACAGCGAAAGTGGTAAAAGATTTTGTAATTAAAAGGCTAAGAGAAAGTGGTTTGAAGGAGTTAAAATAAGACAACACTCTTACAATCTTTTCATCGCAAACCTATCCAACTCCAATAAAGAATATGATGCATGGGGAAGCTAGAGATGAAAAGTATTATTGTTGTTTCGGATATGTACTTCTTTTTAATATAAAACTCAAATAACTTATTTAAATAGTGTTCTCTATAGAATAATGATATAAAAACAGAACCAGAAATAAAATTCTACAGAAAAACTAAGAATATGGAGGAAGAAAGAAAATGTTTGAGCCGAAATTTACAATCACCAATAAAATAAACAATTTTCTTCTTGAAATTGAAAGGGTGAGAGGTTTTTTGGAGGCAACAAAATTAAAAAAAGAGTGGATAAAGAAAATGCAGAGTGAAGCCCTCATCCTTGAAGCACACCATTCCACCCATATTGAAGGCACTCGACTCACTTTATTACAGGCTCAAAAGATTCTTACGGGTAAATCTGTAAAAGGTATAAGGAAAGATGACCGCCAAGAACTTCTTAACTATAAAGAAGCAATAGACTTTGTCTCAGAATATTTGGATAAAAAATCAGAGATAACAGAGGATTTAATAAAAGAAATACATAAAATTTTAGTTAAAGATGTTAGGGGTGGAACTCTTGAGCCAGGAAAATACAGAAAAATTCAGAACTATGTGGTAAACTCACTGACTGGAAGGATAATTTATATTCCACCGTCACCTTCCAAAGTTCCTCAACTTATGAAAGAATTTGTTGAGTGGTTAAATAAAGAATCTAATATTTCACCGGTGTTTACAGCAGGAATTAGTCAATATCAGTTTGTTGACATTCATCCATTTTTAGATGGGAACGGTAGAACTGCCAGAGTCCTCTGTACTCTTATTCTTTACCAGAACGGCTACGATTTTAAGAGACTTTTCTCATTATCCGAGTATTATGATAAGAAACGCCGTAAGTATTATGACGCTATCCAATCAGTAAGAGAACACAATATGGATATGACTGGATGGCTTGAATATTTTACGGAGGGTTTGAGAAGTCAACTAATAGAAGTAAGAACAAAAGGTGAAAAAGCCATTAAAAGAGAAGTTTTATTTGAGAAAATAAAAGGTTATAATCTGAATTCACGCCAAAGGAGAGCATTAGAATTCCTTGTAGAACATCAACGCATTGACAATTCTATATATCAAAAAATTTGTAATACTATAAAAAGAACAGCCACCCGGGATCTCTCAAACCTTGTAAATCTTGGACTTATTGAGAGGCATGGTGAAAAGAAAGGAACTTATTATACGCTGAAACTATTCAAGATGTTAAGATAAGGGACATCAATAAGGGTCACATATGGGACATTTAAGGGACATTACTGGATTGAGTGTGATACCTTACTGTGACATTTACTGTGACAACTCGCTTTGGCAGCATGGAGATATGTGGAAGGGACATTCAATATCCCGTCAGGCAGCCCACAAAGAGATGAAAAAATTGATTGGCATAGATATTATTGAGGCAAAGGGTTCAGGTAAAGCAATATACTATATCATCAAATGAGTTGACGCAAGAGTTGACGTAAAAATTGACGCAAGATTAAAGTTACCTGAATTCTATAAATTGCAGCCACCCATCAAAGCGTGGAAAAATAGAAGATTACAACCATATACATAAATTTTTCTCTATATTTTTGTATTTCAAAACCATCAACTTAAAAAAGATCAAAAGAGATGTTAAGATATGAAGTTCAAAGTTGTGTTGGAAGAAGATGAAGAGGTAGGGGGATACGTAGTGGAGTGTCCAGCTTTGCCCGGGTGTGTCTCTGAAGGAGATACAATAGAAGAAGCTCTGGAAAACATAAAGGAAGCCATAAAGGGATGTCTTGAAGCCAGAAACAGTATGGCAAAAAAATCTGGAAAGAAAGTAGTAGAGATAGTTGTTTAGATGTCTGGACCAAAACTTCCTGTTATTTCTGGTAAGAAGACGATAACGGCATTTATAAAGAACGGTTGGACCGTCAACAGACAGGTCGGTAGCCATGTGATCTTAGTAAGAGAGGGATCAGATGTTGTTCTCTCCATACCATTGCACGATCCTTTGAAGAAGGGAACTTTAAGAAAATTGATAAAACTTTCTGGCCTAACTATCAAAGAATTTGTTGATCTTTTATAGATATGGAAAAGTTGACACAATAAAGAGAATAATCTCCCACAAAATCCAGTCCCCACCAAAGATGCAAAAAATAACAACCACCCCACAGAAAAATATCATTTTTTTTCTTTTAGATAAATCATTTTTTTCTTTTCCAGAACGATTTTCTTTTTTTAGAAAAAAAGAAAAGGGTTGTTTTCTCTTTTTTGCGAAAATGAAAAGATTTTAAAAAATAAGCGAAATAATAAGCTTATTTGTGCAAAAAAGCTTATAAATAGGAGTTTCAATATAGTATTAGGTGACAATCATGATAGGAATGAAAACGGAAATCACGGGAAGTATAACAATAGAAGAACTGAAAAGAAAGGTAAAATACTATAAAAAAATATGAGGTGATAATATGTTCGGACCAGAAATAGAATACGCAAGAGGAAAACTCCTTGAAATGGAAAGAAAAGTAAAAAAATATTAAATTTTCTTTTTTTATATAGAAAGCTTTTCTTTCTCTATTAAATTTTTGTTTACATAGTCATAATAAAAATCTTTCCAGCCCTCTTCTGTTTCTATAGAGACCTTAAATAGTCCAAACAAAAAAAGGGTACCATAAAATTCTTTGTTCTTTTTTATATCCATGTATCTCCGATATATTATCTCTAAAGGAGTTTCTTTATAACTTTCAATAAATAAATTCTCTATCTTTTTTCTTAAATAATGCTTCTCTAAAACAATGACAACAATTCCTGTTATTAACAAAGAAAGCATAATAGGGATAGCTAATTTTGCGTTATCAAAATAAGAGAATACCAAACCTGCTATCACGGGAGATAACGCCATAATAAGAAAACCTTTAAAGTAATAAACTCCCCAAAGAGATATGAAAAAAAGTCCTAGAAATATATAAAATAATAATGCATCTTCAAACATGAAAAGGCTGAGACATGCACAAATAAGGAAAATTGGTAAGAGATATATTAATATTTTGTGAATTATTATTTTATATTTTTTCACAGTTGCACCTCAGTAAGACCTTCTTATATAATCTAAGAAGATGCCTATATAAATTCTTTTCTCATGAACATTTTATTGAGAAGCCTCAAAACAGTAGATACCATCCACTGTTGCATAATATATCTTCCCATTTCCTACTACCGGAGCTGAATACCAATACTTTCCTTTGTTATATTTCCAGATAAGATTTCCTGTCTCCGCATCTAAACAGTAAACATAACGATTTTTCACTTGTGATCCAGTATATATCTTTTTATCTACTACTTCAGGAGAAAGCCAGATAGCTACAGAATCAACAGGATGATGCATTTCCACTTCCTTTCCGACTATTTCACATTTCCACAGCTCTTTTCCAGTTTCTGTATCGAGACATACCACATCTGTACTCCATGGGGTGATGTAGAGTTTTCCATCCGCTGCAACAGAACGGCTTACCTTTCCTACATTAGCCCTCCATAGTTCCTCACCAGTAGTAAGATCGAGACACTGCACTCCATAAGCGTTTGAGTTGTAGATCTTTTCATCGTAAATTAGAAGTGTACTGGGACCACCATCACACTTATACTCCCACAAGAGATTACCAGTTTCAGTATCAAAGCAATACAATCTGTAATCGTACACATAGGTTCTTTTTCCTGAAGCACATACAAATGAACCGATGACAACCTTTCCTTCACCTACGGCAGGAGGACTGAGAACACCGGCGCAATAGTAACCAATGTCAGAATAACTCCATATTGTATCACCCGTCACAGCATCCAAACAAATGAGTCCATCACTGTATATATAAATCCTATCATTGTACACCGTAAAATAAGAATAGAGGGCAACTTCCTTTTTCCAATCCAGATCTCCTGTACTTGCATCAAGACAATAAATGTAAGAATAATTTTTTCTTTCTGAGATAAAATATACTCTTTCTCCTCCTGTTATAAGAGAAGAAACCTCTCCTCCTGCATCATACACCCAAAGTACATTACCTGTTTCTGCCGATAGAAAATAGACTTTATCCACATACTGTGTATAAACTCCATCATTTGAAAATACAAGATCGGGAAAGTAAAATGAATTTTCAAAGGAAAAACTCCACACCTTTCTCAGTGGCGAATTAAGACACCCGCTAAAAACAGATAACACGATCAGGACAAAAAGCAAGAGAGATGATTTTTTACACATAAAAGAAGTATCATCTTTTTATTAAAATAACTATCCTCAATGAACTTTACCATCAAATAAAAAAAACAAACAATTTACCATCCCCAACGTGTTAGAAATTATTTTTTAAGATTTTCACTTCCTTTTTCGGGAATCAATTTCAAAAAAAACTGGACAGAAGGACCAATGGATAGAGCAAAAGCCACGGTACCTACACCAACAGGGCCTCCAAGAAAGAATCCTGTGATAAGTACCGTTATTTCCATGGAATTGCGAATCAATCGTATACTTTTTCCTGTTTTCTTACTCAATCCGAGCATCAACCCGTCTCTTGGGCCAGCCCCAAGATTTGCATTAATATACAATCCTGAACCAATACCGATGAGAATAATGCCTAATACGAGCATAGTAATTTGAGAAAAGTGATTGTACATTGAAGAAACATAAGGATTTATGAGATCGATAAAGAATCCAATAACGATCATGTTGAAAACGGTTCCTATGCCGGGATATATCCTGAAAAAAAGTGAAAAAAGGATTACAATAAGCCCCACGATCTGAGATATTCTCCCCAGTGTTAACGGCAAGTGATTCGTAATTCCTACATGAAATACACTCCACGGAGCCATTCCCAAATTAGCCTTGAGCATAAAAATAATACCTGCTGCAAAGATGAAAAGGCCTACTATCAGTTGGATGTATGCACAAGGATCACGATTGCTCAGATAAAATTTGTCCATAGATGTGTTTTCTATGTATTATATAAGAGGATTTCTCTTGACTTAATGATGTAAAAAATAAAAAAATTAAAATCTTCTGTGGATTTCAAGCATATCTGTAAGCATTGCGTATCCTGCGGTGGAACCTCCTGCACCTGGACCTATTATTGTAACATCACCCGTTACATCCGTTTCAAAGGTAATGGCATTCAGGACGCCCATTACGTTTGCCAGAGGGTGTGTCAGAGGAAGTTCTTCTGGTTTTATTTGCGCCTTTACCTCTCCTTTTTCTCTCCACGCCTTTCCAACGAGTTTTATCCTTTTTCCGTTTTTCTTTGCTCTTTTTACGTCTTCCAAAGTTATTTTCGTGATGCCTTCTCTTGGAACTTTATTGAGATCTATATTGCCACCCATAACGGTGTTAGCCAGAATAACTATCTTTGCCAGGGGATCGTATCCTTCTACGTCCGCCGTGGGGTCCGTCTCAGCGTATCCCAGTTTCTGCGCCTCCTTTAAAACATCATCATATTCTCTCCCTTCCTCCATCTTTGTAAGTATATAATTAGTCGTACCGTTGAGAATTCCCTGGATAGATTTTATATCACAGCCCGCAAGATCTCTTATAGCGAGGTTTATTGCTGGTGTTCCTGAGATAACTGTGCCTTCAAATCCCATATACACGTTATTTCTATCGGCAATTTTTTGCAATTCTCTGTATTTTAAGGCGATGGCTCCTTTATTCGTGGATACAATATGTTTTTTATTTTCCAGGGCTGTTCTGTAATGCGTAAGTCCCGGTTCGCCCGTTTTCACGTTAGTGGGCGTAACTTCCACGACTATATCCACTTCTGGCTTTTTTATCATTTCCACGCTTTTTAATCCCTTTTCCTTTGCTGGATAATCTATTATTTTTCCTTTTTCTTTATTCAATTTCAGCACTTTTCCGAGATCGAGTCCGTTCTCATCGTAGATCGATCCTTTTATCAGATCGCATACCCCTAAAACATTGTATTCAAAACCATATTTGTTTTTCAAATATTCTTTTTTGTTGTGCAAGATTTCAGCCAGTCCTGTACCAACAACTCCAAATCCTATAAAAACTATATTATACATTTTTTACCACCTTTTCTATATTACTCAAAGCTTTTTCTATATTTTCTAAAGAATTTGCATAGGAGAACCTTAAATATCCTTCCCCATATTTTCCGAACGCAGTCCCAGGTGTTGTAGAGACATTGGCTTTCTCTAAAAATAGTTTCCATATATCTTCACTAGTTCCGTACTGTGAAATATTTGGAAATGCATAAAAAGCTCCCTTCGGCATCACCGTTGGGATGCCTATCTCGTTCAATCTTTTCACAATGTATCGTCTTCTTTTATCATACTCCTTCCTCATCTCTTCCACACATTCTTGATTTCCTTTCAATGCCGATATGGCTGCTTTTTGAGAAACGGCGGGAGCACATATTGTGGTATATGCTCCAATTACGCCCATCTTATCTATTATTTCTCTATTCCCCGCAGCGTATCCTATTCTCCATCCCGTCATTGCGTAAGCTTTGGAGAATCCATTTATAAGGACACATCTATCCTTCATTCCCGGTACGGAAGCTATAGAGAAATGTTTTTCATCGTATACTAATTTTTCATATATCTCGTCCGTTAGAACTAAGAGATCGTTTTCTATTGCAATATCAGCGATTTTTCTCAGATCTTTCTCGGGAATAACACTACCCGTAGGATTTGCCGGCGAGTTTATCACCAGAAGCTTTGTTTTTTCAGTTATTTTTTCTTCCAGATCTTCAGGTTTCAAAGAAAATTCATTCTCCTCTTTCACGTGCAGAGGCACTACTTTTGTATCGAGAAAAGCACCGACATATATGTAATTGAAGTATCCCGGATCCTGGACGATTACTTCATCTCCCGGGTTTAAAACAGTTCGCATAAAGATATCTATGGCTGCTCCAGCTCCGCATGTCACTATAATTTCATCTTTAGGATCTACCTTAAAATCATTTTCTTTATCAAGCTTTTCAGCTATCGCTTTCCTCAACTCTAAGAACCCGAAGTTCGAAGTATAATGTGTATACTTTGTTTTTAATGCATCTATTCCAGATTTTATAATATGTTCAGGAGTATCAAGATCGGGCTCCCCAATGGCGAGACTTATAACATCTTTATACTCTGAAGCTATACTAAGCAGCTTGCCTATAATAGAAGGAGGCGAGTTCTCTATACTATCAGCTATCCATTTCATAAAAATCCCTCCAGATTTAACTCTCTCAATTTTTCTTTTTTTGGTATCCCGTTCTCATCCCATCCTCTCATTTCATAGTACTCAGATAACATTTTTTCAAAGCTATCTTTTCCTATCTTGGCCTCGTCTATCTCTAATTTTTCTTCCATGATCCTTTTCGGGATAGTTTCGTCTTTTCTTGTAACTCCATTTTTTATGTTGAAAATTTTTGTCAGGTTCCATATTCTTTCTCCAGCTTTCAGGTACTCTTCTTTACTGTACCCAAAACCTGTAGCAGTATTCAATAATTCTACGAATGTATCTACATCGAAAGGCGCAAATTCGCAGAGGACTAATGAGAAACAGCACGCTCTTTCGTCCTGGTTTTCCTTAACAAATTTAGCTCTCCCTTCTATACCATATCGCGGTTTTAAATCACCTTCTAACTCAGCCCTTACTGTCCATACTCTCTGATGGCATGCTCCCCTGTCGCTTGTAGCATAAGCTAACGCCATTCCAAAAGAACCACGTGGATCGTATCCGGGAAACTCCATTCCCTTTGATTGTATGGCAAAATCACTTCCCCCTAATTTTTCCGAAATTTTTTTAACACCCTCTGCAAGTTCATCTCCTATTCCTTCTCTGTAAGCTATCTTTCTTATCAATTCTCCCTGTTTTACAGGATCGTTGAAATCTATGACCTCATCTATTATCTTTTTCTTTGCAGCTTCAATTGCAAACGCTACTATATTTCCCGTGGATATAGTATCGAGACCGAAATCGTCGCATAGATAGCCCAAATATGCAACACTTTCAATAGTTTCATTTCCACAGTTGCTTCCTAAAAGTGCTATAGTTTCGTACTCGGGTCCTTCTAATTCATATTTTTTTCCATTAAATTCGAAATTAGTCCATTTACCACAGGCTATCGGACAGTTAAAACATGATTTGTTCTTCACAACTATTTTTTCATGCATCGTTTCTCCAGATATATTCTCAGCCTTCTCAAAACATCCTCTCGAGAAATTGTATGTCGGTAAAAGCTTGTTTTCATTAATTGGATTTATCCATATGGGTGTGCCGTATTTTCTTCTCGTGGGTATAAACGAATTCTCGCTTATAACTTTCAAAGATTTCTTCACAGCTTCTCTGAATTTTTCTTCATTGGCATAGCTAAGTTTTTTTGTTCCTTTTATTACAACTGCTTTCAAATTCTTCGATCCCATGACTGCTCCTGCACCACCTCTGCCCGCGTTTCCACCTCGTCCCTCACTACAAAGATCCGTATTTATGCAGGCAAATTTTACAAGCTTTTCTCCAGCCACACCTATGGAAAGAACTCTTCCTTTATCTTTTAACGCTTTTTCAGTCTCAAAGGAATTTTTCCCCCAGAGTTCTCCCGCACCTTTTATTTCTACATTTTCATTTTCTATAATGATATATACAGGTTTTTCTGCTCTACCTTTTATAATAATAAAGTCGTATCCAGCTTTTTTCATCTCCGCACCGAAGTATCCGCCTATTTGTGAGTCGAGGAATAGCGAAGTTAAAGGAGATTTTGTAACTATGCACCATCTTCCTGACGTTGGAGCGAAGCTCCCTGTTAAAGGCCCTGTGCAGAGGATCAAGACATTATGAGGGGATAAAGGATCGATCTTAGGATCGATCTCTTCAAAAAGAAGCTTCGCTCCAAGGCCTTTCCCTCCTATGAATTTCTCAGCATCTTTCTCATCTAAAGATTCCTCCGAAACTCTATTGGTGGATAGATCTATTTTCAAAATTTTTCCTGTATAGCTGTACATATGATCACTTTGGTACAGCTAAATCTTTAGGTCCATATTCCGATAATTTGAGTTCTGGATGGATCTTATCTATTATGTCCCTGATTATCTCTGCATATTTCACTTTCTCTCTTACCAGTTTGGCAAGAAAATCTTCTGATGTCCATGGCCTGTAGATACCCGATCCAATCGCCAGAGCTGTTCCAGGCTCGATCTTAAAGTAGCAGGGTGAAGTAACTCTTGCCAGTTCTGGACCTTCCCACATCCTATTAAATCCTCCAAATGATTCCGAGAGGATTATATGAACATCCAGAGGTATTTTTACAGCTTTTCTAATCGATGCAAACATTGGCAGAGATAAATCACCTAAGGGATTAAACGTATCCGCCCCCAAGGATTCTAGGACTTTTGCGCCCGCAGCGTTTCCGTGTCCAGCATATATAGAAACTTTAAAGACAGTATCTTCTGGTATGACTCCTTCTTTCCTCATTTGTGATAGAAGCCACAGAGCTCCTTCATCCATAACGAGGAATCCTCTGAAACCCAGCTCCATACATCTTGCCATATCTGCAAAAAGATACGAGAGATTGTCGCTGCCTCTTATTCTTGCCCCAGAAAGCGCTCCTTCGGGTGTTGCTATCTGCCTTCCTGTATCCCAGCCGCTTCTAGGTCCTGGTGTTATAATAACTTCCATCTTTTTCTCTTTGGCCAATTTAGCAAAACTTTCCAGTTCTTCGTCATCTAAATATGTAGAACCCATCACAGTGCTTATTAGTCTATGTATAGGTATATCTCTTTTCTCCATTTCGTCTACCAATGCTTCAAGAGTAGATAATCTTTCTACCCCGGAAACTTCCATTCTATAGTTTGCACCATCCGGGAAACTCAGGGGAGAACTAGGCAGTTCATATAAATCCCTTCCCGGCACTCCATATTTTTCCATAGCACTCCTTATTTCCTGTATGTTCATATTTATTCCTCCAAGTTATATTTGCCGAAATTTTTATTCTTTTTCTTTTTCAATACAATATACGACTTCTTTCTTTAAATATTTATCGAAAGTTGTATAGACAAAAGTCTAATATGGGTTAAAAGAGTGGATAAAAAATTAGCAGGATCTAACTTATTTTCCCTTTTTCTTCATGAGTTTCTGCATCTCTTTTTTCATTTTGACAGGAATTTTACGCCCACATGAAGGACATGTTACCTTCACGAGCTTAGATCTTGTATGGAATTCATGACCACAGTGCGGACATTCAACTTTTTTCTCTTTTTTCATTTTTCTCTTACCACCGGTGTATTATTCTAGTTTTTCAATACCCTCTTATCACTATTTACCCCCATCTCCATCCCATTTTCTCGAGTTTTTCCAGATCCCCATATACGACATCTTCTATCACGATTCTCATGGTATCTTCTTCTACACGGATGTAGTTTATTGAAAATGCTTTACTCAGCTCTTCTCTTATCTCTTTAATATGCTTTTCTGTAAGTTTATATGCTGCGAGTTCTATTATTTCCTCTTCCTCATCATATTCCACGATGTACTTTTCAGGCCCTCCTCGAGACTCAGCAGCTTTCTGAGATTTTTTTATACTCATCTGCACCACCACTGTCTTTACCATTCTATTCTTACACCTTCTTTAGCAAAACTTTTAACTCTTCATTTAAATTTGGAGTACAAAATAAAATAGTATAAAATTAAAGTTTAATTATCCCTGCCCTGATAAGTTATTTTCCTTTCTTCTTTTTCCCGGATTCTTGCTTTTCTCCCTTTTTTTTCTTTTTTCCCATTTTTATCACCTCAAATTTAATCTTCTTCTACTTCCCAGAGCTCCCACTCACCCTGATATTGGTGAATTTCGAGCTTAGCACCGCATGCCGGGCAAGTTATCTCCTCTCCAACTTCTAGAGTTTTTATATCAATTTTCTCAAGACAGAGCGGGCATTCCATGTTCATAGATATCACCAAAGTATATGATTTTTTTCAATATATAATTGTTTTTCTAAGAATAAATAGGGATAATATATCCTTTTTTCAAAATTCAATTGAAGATCATAGCTAAAAAGCTTTAGACAATTATTTTCTTGGGATTTTTACTTTAAGTTCTTTTAAAATTTTGTTTGAGTTTAAAAAACTCTCCCAAATCTGTTTTTTCTTCTGTCATATGTCTATATTCAAGAACAGCTTTATAAGTTCTGTCGTATATCTTCTTTAGATTTATCCCCCTCTTTGTATACCACAAACACCTCTCTTTTAATATTTTTAAGTCTGCTCTTAGTTCTAAAAAATTTTTCTTGGAAAATCTTTCTTCTTCTTCGTACTTTTTTGCTTTTAAGATTATCATTTGCGCCAGTTTCCTGTGATGTTCATAGATTATATCCTTCAACTGGGGCAGATTGATCGGAACTACTACAGGACTTCTATACACTATCCCAAATCTCTCTAGAAATTTCTTAATTTCATCTATAGTTTCAAAAGTTTCTTGCATTGCATAGGGAAATATGTAGATCGAAGGAAGAACTCTCACGCCCAGACTTCTAAAAATCTTTCTTTGAGTCTTTTTAAAAACTTTTTTATCTTCAAGATCGTAAGAAAGAATTATAAAACCTGCGGGAAACGTCCTTGTTCTTGCTTTTTTTACTTTTTGTGTTTTAAAAAAGATGCCTTCTTCTTTAATGAGAGATTCTGAAAAATAAAGGTTATCTGTAATTTTTTTACAGTTGAGATCTCTTTTGGAAATTATTAGATACACAAAACTGAATTCTGTATATTAGATAAAAATCTTTCTGCACAAGAGAAAAATTTTATATTTACTCCTGCAATTCTTTTGCATGAATAAAAAAATCATCCCTGTAATAGCATCTCTCATTATTTTTATCTTGCTTCTGGACAAATTTTATTTCCTCTCCGTAGAAGAAAGAATGGAAAAACAGAGTTTAAAAGAATACGAGTACATAAAAAATAAGGATCTGGGAGATGCGTCAATCATTAAGTTAGGGTATCTATCCATATTTATAGCCGATTTTAATACAGAAAAAAGTGAAGAAATTCTGGACAGACTTATTGAAATACAGAAGGAGAATGGAGAGATAAGCGGGATTAATCCCAAACTTTCCACAGGTCTCTGCGTTTTTTCTTTAATTTATGGGTACGAAAAAACGGGAAATGAAAGATATAAAGAAGCTGCTTTAAAGGGCGGCGATTTTTTAATAAATGAGATAGAAGAATGGAAAGCTACAAATGAAATAAAAATTACCGAGATATCAGAAAACGCCAGGCATGAAGGAGATCCGAAGAGCAGTTTAGAATGTTACTACTGGACGAGCCCGAATGATCTCGGGATCATGGTTCTGGGACTTGGAGCTTTAGCTTCTTACGACACAAAATATAGTGATTACGCAAGAGAATTGGGAGACGCATTATACAGTATGCAGTTAAAAAACGGAGGATGGTATGACGGATATGCCCAGATACCCGTAAGAAGGGATCAGTCTTCGTGGTATGTTGTAATGGCGATGCTTGGTATGTGGCAGTGTTATAAGAATCTGGGTGACGAAAGATATCTGGAAAGTCTTTTAGAGGCCGAAAATTGGTTTTTGAATATGTGGAATGGTAGCAGCGTTTACGATATTCTGGCATACGAAGAAAATTACAACGCAGCTATATCCGAAGGAAGAGTTGAGACATCTGAAGACTTAAGATTTGATTATAAAAGATATGAAGAAACAAATGAAAGAGACTACGTGGCATCGTCTGAGTACACTTATTATTATGGTGAACATTCTTTCCTTTTAGCGGACTCTCTTTTAATAAATCTCGGAATAAAAGTTGATGAAGAAAAATTGAAGCTCACTTTTGATTATATCTTGAAAAATAGAGATAAAGATCCCTCCAACTGGTTTCTGTTTTCCTTGTGGCTTGTGAGAAATACAGAGTTAGAACAAAAAAATGTGTAAAAAATAAGAAAATGGGAGATTTATACACAAAAATTTATAAACAGAGCTCCTGTAAAAATCTTATGCAGAACCTTGAAAAAAAGCTACGGGCTGTTGAGTATCTGAGATACTTGAAAACAAAACACACGTACAGGGAACTTTCAGAGATTTTCGGGCTTCCTATAACAGTTCTAAATAGATACATATCTGGAAAAATCCTCCCGGGAAATAAAAAAACAGAGATTTTTTTAAGAGCGTATAATGAAGAATTTAATCTCGAAGAGGAAATTAAACAGAGTATTATCTTTGATGGAGAGTATTTTGACAATACAAAGATCCTTTACGATACCTTTCTCCTGAGGAGGATTGCAGAACACTCCAAAACACTTTTTGATAATGTGGACAAGATCTTTACCTCTGCCACCGATGGGATACCGTTGGCAAGCAAAGTAGCTGATATATTTAATGTTGATATGGTTTATGCAAAACAGAAAAAAGAGGTAGGTGTAAAGGAATTGCTTGAAGAGTCTTATATCCCCTCGTTTTCAGGCAACGTAATGTCATTGTACCTTCCAAAAAACTCGATTCAGAGAGGAGAGAGTGTCTTGATCGTGGACGATGTCATAAGAAGCGGCGAAACTCAGAGGGCATTGATAAATTTTGTAAAGAGAAGCGAAGCAAAAATAAATGGAATATTCGCTATCATTGCCATAAAGAAAAGAGGTTTAAATCTGCTGAAAAGGGAAAATTTAAAGGTTTTGATGAGCTTATGAAATGTAATATATCGCATAAACCGAAAGCTTTTTATTATAAATATAATTATAAAATGTAGAGTTAAAAATGGTGATAAAATGAAGAAAATTAAAAGTTTGATAATAGCGATTATGTTTTTGGTGTCTTTAGTTGCGTTAGCAGCACCTGCTTCAGAAGCAAGTACTGTTCTTGTGGCTGTCGCAGCCAGTAATTGGGCCAATACACTCGAGCACGATGCTCTTGTTAACACGCTAAATTCTTTGGGATATAACACTGTTGATGTGACCACTGTAGCAGAGGCGCAAACAGCTGGAGCGGATGTAATATTCGAATATATAGGCTGCTATAACTTCCTTCAAGCGAACATAGATAATTGGATTTCTTCCGGTAAGGGGTACATTGCGGTAGGAGACTGGGGAAACTGGTTTACCGAGAATTATGAAAGTATAGGTGAAGGAAATACAGTTACAGTTACCATTACAGATCCGTCTCACCCCATAGCAGCGGGTCTTCCTGCATTCTGGGTAGGAAGAGGATTTTGGGCGTACGGTATTGTTGGAAATGATTATGTTGGATGGTCAATTGGCTATCATGAAGTTGGCACAGTTCAGGCCACTGGTTATTCACTGCATAACGAAGGAATTTCCGTGATTACTTATAGTTCTGGGAGAGCTGTCCATTTCGGTTTTAACGTTTATGGAGCCGCGGCTGGTTCCAATGAGTTGCGATTGTTGAGTAACGCCATAAATTGGGTAGCCCACGTAGAAGTAGTAGAAATCTTTGCAAATCCCATCGCCGCCTTCATGCCTGTGAAGAACTATCATTTGAGACAGGTGAATACTTGTCTGGAATGTATCGAGGAGAACTTACCAGAGGATGTTCCTGAAGATGTGCAAGCATTGCTAGATGAAATGCAGGAACACATAAACGATGCAAACAAAACAGGCAACTCTATTTATGCAAACAATGAACTTCTGAAAGCATTGAAATGCGCTGAAGATATCCAGGAAAAACTGGGCATTACGTGCCCACTTTGATTTTCTTTTATTTTTTGTGTTTTCTTCAGTAATGAAAAGTTTTAAATACCTCATATAAAACTTTTAAATATGGACATCACAGAGTTAGTTCTCAGTATAATAGAGATGGTGATAGATATAGCAAAGATGATAGCCGGAGCTATTTCGGATGCAACTGCAGGTATAGTTCCTCCCGATGCCGTGGGGCCTCTTGGAATCCTCATTCTTCTTGTAATATTAAAGGCGGGTTTTGATTTTACGAAAAAAGTCATAGATATCCTTATAATCATATTTTTGTTCTATGTCCTGATAAGGATAATACCTATGATACTTGGGATGTTCTGATAACCCAAAAAATTTTATACTTCTCTTCTTTATTATCTTCAATGAAAATAAAACCCGAGATAAGGATACTTGGAATAGACGATGGATCGCTTGTAGATGATAAAGTTTTAGTTGTAGGGGTAGTTTTCAGGGGGGGATTCTGGATAGATGGACTTTTATCAACGTATATAGAAAGAGATGGTCTCGATGCCACTGAAAAGATCATAGAGATGGTGAAAAATACAAAACACAAAGATCTTGGTGTTATAATGTTCGATGGGGTAACTTTGGGTGGATTCAATACGATAGATATAAAAAAGATCAATGAAGAGACGGGACTTCCCTGTATAGTTGCTATAAGGAAGATGCCTGATATGCTGTCCATCAAGAACGCTCTGAAATACCTTGAAAATCCTGAAGAAAGAGAAAAAATGATTGAAAATGCAGGAAAAATATACAAAATAGAATTAAAAGATGATAAAGTATTATATTATCAATTTTCTGGATTAACGAGAGAAGAAACAGAGAAATTAATAAAGATAACGGCAATTCACTCTTCACTTCCGGAACCTGTGAGGGTAGCGCACATAATAGCAACAGGTGTTGTGCGCGGCGAAGCGTCAAGAAAACCATAACAATATAAAAATAGAGAATAGATTAAAATTATGTTAAAAAAATTGGTAGGGAAATACGCTGCTGGTCTTGTAAAAGATGGGGACGTTATAGGTCTTGGAACTGGATCCACTACTTTGGAATTTATAAAATCCTTAGGCGAGAGAATAAAAAACGAAGGAATAGAAGTTTACGGAATACCGACATCCTTTCAATCTAAAATTTTAGGAATTGAAAATAAAATAAATATGGTGAGCATAGATCAATGCACGCCGGAAAAAGCTTTTGACGGTGCTGATGAGGTGGATCCCCACAACTTTCTTATAAAGGGAAGAGGTGCAGCTATTCTCCAGGAAAAGATTATAGACTACTCATCAAAAGAGTTTTATGTACTTATAGATGAAACTAAACTCGTTGAAAAATTGGGAGAAAAAGCTAAAATTCCTATAGAAGTAATACCGCAGGCATGGAAAATAGTTTCTGAAAAATTGAAAGATTTGAATCCTGAGTTGAGAATGGCGATAAACAAAGATGGTCCCGTGATCACGGACAACGGTAATTTTATAATAGATTTAAAGTTTTCAGTTGACGATCCTGAAGAAAAAGAAAGAGAACTTAATAATATACCCGGAGTCATAGAAAATGGTATATTCACAAAAAAATGCAAGGTTTTGATGGGAACGAAAGAAGGAGTGAAAAAAATATGAAAGAATATCTTGTTTTTAATGCATTTGGAGCTTTTGCTGTAAAAGATAAAAAAATATTAGAGCATAAATTTTTTAAAGACCTTAAAAATCCTATAAAAGAGATAAAAGAGTTGTATGAAAAATATCCTAACTCAGTATTCGAAAATAGAGAAATAGCTGAGAGACTGAATGCGAAGCATGAATTCCCCAACGATGGAGGCATATTTTTAAGGGATAACATTGATTCTATCATGAAATTGGACAATGAGTACTATATAGGTCTTGTAAAAGAAAAGATCAAGAAAGCATCAGAAAGCAAAGATAAAGTAATAATCCAGGCTGTGCAAGCGTTGGAACAGGTAGATCAAAGTTTAAACTTTTTTTTCGAGAGGCTCAGGGAATGGTATGGGTTGTACTTTCCTGAGTTGTGTGACAGGATAGAAAACCATGCAGAGTTTGCCGGGATTGTAAAAAATGAAGAAAGAAAAGAAAAAAGCATGGGTGCAGATTTAGAAGATACGGACATAGAAATGATGAAAAGCTTTGCAGGTAAAACTCTGGAGATGTACAATTTTAGAGAAGAACTTGTGAGATATATAAAGGAAAATACAGAAAAACTCACTCCGAACTTATCAAATCTCATAAATCCCCTTCTCGTAGCAAAACTAATTTCTCTCGCAGGAAGTTTAAAAAATCTTGCGATGCTCCCCGCCTCGACAATTCAAGTATTGGGTGCAGAACCTGCATTATTCAGGCACTTGAGAAAGGGCGCAAAGCCTCCGAAGCACGGTATTATTTTTCATGACCCGAGGATACACGCATCGCCAAAATGGCAGAGGGGTAAGATAGCTAGAAGCATGGCATCGAAGATAGCAATAGCTGCGAGACTGGATTTTTACTCGGGAGAGTTTGACGAGAGTGTTTCAGAAGACTTTGAGATAAGATTGGACGCAATAAGAAAAAAATACAAGGAAAAGCCAAAGAGGCGATAAAATGGAAAATATTATAAAAAAAGAGGATAGGATATATACAAAAAATCTTGTTCCGCGAGAAACTGTGTACAATGAAAAACTGATAAAATTTGAAGGTATGGAGTACAGATACTGGGACCCTTTTAGATCCAAACTCTCTGCCGCGATACTGAACGGTCTTCATGATCTGCCTCTCAAAAAAAACTCAAAAGTCTTATATCTCGGAGCAGCCTCAGGAACTACTCCCTCACATGTTTCTGATATTGTAGAAAATGGAAGAGTTTACTGTGTAGAATTCTCTCCGAGAGCTATAAGAAAGCTTGTAAATATTTGTGAAAAAAGAAAAAACATGTTTCCAATCCTTGAAGACGCAAATTATCCTGAGAGATATGCTCATCTAATAGAGAATGTGGATTTCATCTACCAAGACATAGCACAGCCCAATCAAACAGAAATACTTATCAAGAACTCCATATTCCTGAGAGGCTATGGTGCGCTCTGTATAAAAGCAAGGAGTATAGATGTAACAGCATCTCCTGAGAAGATTTTTAAAAGAGAAAAAAAGAAGCTTGAGGAACATTTTGAAGTTCTTGAGTCTTTGAGATTAGAACCTTACGCAAAAGACCATGCGTTTTTTCTTTTCAAACAATAACTAATCTTTTCCTGTTTTTTCCCTTATTCTCAATCTTTGTTATCTTTATCTCTCTTATTTCCTTTGTATTCTTTACATGCGTACCCCCGCATGCATCTATATCAAAGTTTTCAATATCTACCAATCGTATATTTTTTATAAACTTTGGAAGTAAATCCACTCTTGTTTTATCATCTACAACTTTTTCAGCTTCCTTTCTCGGGAGAGTATAAATTTTAACAGGTCTGCCTTCTTTTATGATCTCATTTGTTCTTTTTTCTATTTCCTCTTTTTCTTCAATCTTTTCAAGATCAAAATCGATTCTCGCTTTATCGGGTGAGATCTGGTTCCCGGCAACTCCTCCGCCGTATAAATCAAAAACAACTCTGCTCAGAATATGCAAAGCTGTATGGTATTTCATCATCTTATATCTCCTGTCCCAGTCTATTTTTCCAGTGATTTTATCTCCTTTTTCAAGAATACCATCTATTTTATGAAGAACTATTCCTTTATCCTTTTTAACTTCCGAAACACTAAAAATATCTCCATTTTTTTTAATAGTACCTTTGTCACACTCCTGTCCTCCACTTTGGGGGTAAAAGCATGTTTGATCTAAAACTGCATAGTTATTCTCAAAACTCAGGACTTTAGCATCAAACTCTTTTTTATAAGAGTCTTCAAGAAATAAAAATTTTGTATACATAAAAAAATTACTACAAAAAATTATTTAAGCTTTACCGTCTAGAAAAGAATATGATAGACCTTTACAAATTTAAGGATGTTGATCTAAAAGATGGTACCGTGATAGTGGGGCATCCTTCCGTAGGCATGATATCCAGTATAGCGATAAGTTATCTGGTAGACAAACTCGATCTTGATCAGACAGCTGCTTTCGATTCGGATCAATTTCCTCCAATATCTCTGGTATTCAACAACAAACCTAAATGTCCTGCAAGAATTTATACAAGAGAAGACCTGAAGATTGCTGCGATAGTATCAGAGTTCGTACCGTCACCTCTAATAGTGAGACCATTGGCGAGAAAAATATTAGAATGGGCAAAAGAAAATGGATGCAAAAGAATAATAACCTTGGAGGGACTGGTAAGCAGTGGAGATGGAGAGATAGAGGTTTATTATGTAACTTCCTTGGATAAAGAATCGAAAAAAATGAAAAAAATGAGAATAAGTGCAAAACCATTAAATGTTGGGATGATCACAGGAGTCTCCGCTGTCCTTCTCAACGAGGGCAGAAGGGAAAATTTTGATGTAATATGTCTTCTTGGAGAAGCAAGACCAGATATACCTGATTCTGAAGCCGCTGCCAAGTTAGTGGGTGTTATAGATCAGATGTTCCCTGAAATAGAGATAGATGTAGCTCCTCTATTAGAAGATGCCAAAATGCTTGAAGAAAGAATGGAAAAATTGAAACAGCAGGCAAAACCCGCAGTGGTTCCGAAGGAAGAAACAGTTATGTACAGATGATACTCCAACAGAAAGAAAATTATATAAATAGGTAAATGAAAAAAATTATGAGGCGATAAAATGGAAGAAGTAGGAGAAGTATTCACGTATTTTTCGAGGGTCGGCGTTGCTGGAATAAACATCACAGGAATCTTTAAGACTGGAGACAAGATAAAAATAGGAGATCTAGAGTTTGTCATAGAATCCATGGAGATAGACAGAAAAAAAGTCGAAGAAGCGAAGCCTGGAGACTCCATAGGGATAAAAACTCCTGAAAAAGTTAAGAAAGGAGAAAAAGTCTATAAACTTTAATCTTCTATTGCTTCAATCTCTTCCAGAACAATGTCCACAGGATTTTCCATCTTTTTCAGTGCTTTCCTTACATCTTTTTTATACGTATTCGTCATAAACTCTTCAGCCATTTTCCAGATTTCTTTGGGATCTAAAGAATGATCTTTTATTCCCAGATTTATCAAAAACTGTGTAACTGCCAGAACATGCCCCGGAAATGCTGATATTGCAGGGACCTCTAAAGCTATTGCTTCTCTATTCATCGATCCTCCTGCACTTATTACTAAGTCCGAGTAATGAATGAGACTCAGGGAATCGATAACATTTTCCGGGATTATAACATTTTCAAAATCGAAGAGTTTTTTCTGATCCTCACATCTCGGAAATACTACAAAAGTAGCATCTATCGAGGAATTGGCTATAACATCCCTGATTATCGATTTATCTTTGTCTCCGTTGTAATAATCAGCTTTGATTGGCTCTGGTCTCATTACTATTAGGGGCCTGTCAAAATTAAAGTTGCTCATAACTTTTTCATCTGGAACAAAATCTCTCACATGTGCAAGCTCGCATACTCCATAAAAACTCCTTATATTCTCCTTAGAAACTCCATATTTTGTTATTTCTTTCAAAGGTATCGCTTTTGGGGCTATTATTTTTGTGGATAGAGGCAGCATTAACTTATTTTGAGACTCGGCAATCTCATTATCGAGTACACAGAGAGACGGTATTTTTAAGCCGTAACTTACCCTGGAAGCCTCAACAGAATGCTTATAGAGTGCTAAATCCGGAGATTCTTTTGAGATTATCTCTGTCAGTCCCATAACTCTTTTTGAGCTTTCAACTAACTTATCTTTTAAGGAAAAACCACCATGTTTTCCAACTAATTGATACTCTATATCATGAAGTTCCAAAATCTCTATTATAGAATCAAAGTTTCTTGCCGTAACTATGACATCATGTCCTCTAACCTTTAATTCTTTTATTATATTCTTGAAAAAATGAATATGTGGTGCATTTGAGACATCTATCCAGATCTTCATATAATATAGAGTGTAATTAAGTATATTTTAAGTTTTTCGGGGTTAACTGTTAAAAATGAAAATTGAAAGAGAGTTCAATGATGAACTTTGTATTATAAAATAGATAAAAATGATTTCAAACGATTTCAAAAGGATAATTTAGCCTTGTACTGATAAAAAACTGTTTTTAATCTGAGATAATATGTAAAACTGCCAGAAATTCACTTATCCTTTGTCACCATAGAAAAGAATAAAAAGTTTGAGTTAAATAATTATACAAAAAATATAGGAGGGTACCAAAATGAAATACGAAATAAAAAAATTCGGATATTTTCCGGTGTTTAAGCTGGTGCTGACGATATGTCTTATAGTGGGAGTTGTTCTTGGAATAATTTTCGGAGCACTGATGGGGGCAGGACTTGGAGGCATTTCGCAGTACTATGACCTGGGCAGAATAGGTCTTAGTGGAGCAGGAGCGGCTCTTGGAGTAATAATGGGTGTAGTATTTGGAATAATCTGGGCAATATTGGCAGGTGTTGTTTCCGTGATCTACGTTTTTTTATACAATTTAGCTGCTGGTCTTGTCGGGGGAATAGAGGTAGAACTTGAAGGTGAAAAACTCTCAAGAATATGTCCAGAATGCGGATATACTCTCGCTAATGATGCTGTGTTCTGTCCAAACTGCGGTAAAAAGGTTGGCTTATGAAATGTCCTCACTGTGGAACCGACAACCGCGATGATAGTTTATTCTGTGTAAAATGTGGGGCAAGACTTGAGGAGAAAGGAGAGCTATCCTTTGAAGTCGAGCACAGACCTGCATATACTATACTAAAAACGTATCTTGAAAGTGGACAGGAAATAGTTGGAGAAGCTGGGGCGATGGTATACATGAGCCCAAATATTGAAATGAAAACAGAGATAAAAGGAGGATTGTTTGGCGGTCTGAAAAGGAAGGTTCTGGGTGGAGAGTCTCTATTCATGAATACATTCAGGTGCACTCAGGGAAAAGGAATAGTTGCCTTTGCACCAGGATATCCAGGCGATATTGTACATCTTCATCTGGATAATGAGAGCTGGTTTGCCCAGGGAGGAGCGTATATTGCTTCTTCTCCTTCGATAAACATAGACACAAAGTTTCAGGGATTGAAGGGATTTATTTCTAGAGAAGGGTTCTTCTTTTTAAAACTTGAAGGATATGGAGATCTATTTTTATCTTCATTCGGTGCTATCTCCACGATAGAATTGAAGGGAAACGAGTTTAAGGTGGATACAGGACATCTGGTCGCATTTGAAGATGGAGTGGATTATACAATACAAAGAGTCGGAGGCCTAAAATCTACATTTTTGAGCGGAGAAGGGTTAGTTGCCAGATTGTGGGGAAATGGTAAAGTGATGATCCAGACAAGAAGCCCCGCAACATTTTCTTCGTGGTTGTATCCTTTCCTCCCAAAACAAAAATAATTTATTTTTTTGTTATTTTTATTGTTATTATTATAACAGATGCTATCGCAATCAATAATAAAAACAAAAAGATAGTCTTGGTAGTTGATCCCTGAGGGGGAGAAGTAGCAAGAGGTGTGGTAACGGGAGGAGTGGTAAGAGAAATAGTAGTTGGAGCGAGCGTGGTGGGGGGCGGTGTGGTAGATGCAGGAGGTGTAGTAGAAGGTGGGATACATTTCTCTATCCACTGTTCGCATATTTTTATCATCTCTTCATCTTCGAATAGTGATTTTGCGTCTTCAAACTCTTTTTTCGCATTATCTAGATCTCCTGCATTGAAGTACGATATTCCTGAGTTCAGTTTCAGATGTCCCTCACAGTTTCTAGCTTTTATAAGACAAATTCTGGCATTTTTATCATCAAAATAGTTTAAAAAATATTTTTTAGCCTCATCATACTTTTCCATAGCCTCCTCATATTTTTCTTCGTTATACAGGGATTCAGCATAGTTAAAGGTCTCAATGCCATTGTTCTTAACAGTCACCTCGGCATAAAAAGGTCCCTCCATGAAAGGCGTGCAGCCTCCTGGGCATCCTCCTTCTTCTCCGGAGACTATAACCGGTATTCTTAGTATTACATTATCTGCATCTGAACTGATCTTTATCTTTATTTTCCCGTTTACAGAAGATCCTATCTGTATCTTTTCATCCCAACTGGGTTCAGATATAATTGTGAAATACTGTATCTCGTCTCCTAAGAGTCCTAGATCTATGGAAGCTTTACATTTCCATAAATAAGTTGTCGATGTGTTTTTTATCTTAATATCTATCTCTACTGTCTCATTGGGCTCCACTATATCTTTATAGTTTAATGAAACATTTGCATTATCTGCGTACACTATACTGAGTATGAGGAGTATAAGAAGTAGTGCTAATTTTTTCATAAACTTTCTTTTTTACTGAATTTAAAAAGTTTTGCAGTGCTATATATATGTAACATCCCTCGTAAAATAGAGGTAATCTTTTCTCTTAAACCTTATAATCCCTCTGCAGATGTAATGTTTTTTTATAAGCTTTCTTATCTCTGCAGGTGCCTCTGGATTTGCCAGCATTCTTTCATCTGACAGAACGTCTGTTTTTCCAGTTTTTATGTAAAATTTTTTTTCTTTTCCCCTTCTAAACGTCATTCTATCCATATCCAGGTCCAAACATAATCTATGCTGCCCATTGCCTTCTTCATTGAGTAGAAAACTAAGACCATTAAATCCATAGTAATTACAGAGAATCTCTATTGCAATGACATTTTTGGGATCTACTGTCGTTTTAACTCTCGAAAATTTTTCCTGTTTTAAAAATTTTAAAATTTCTCCTATCAAAAAAGTCCCGTGTCCTTTGTTTCTTTCCTCTTCCTTTATAAAAAATCTCAATAGAAAAACATTTTTCTTGGATTTTTTCTCATCAGCCCACTCAGTCATGCAGTAAGCAGATCCTATTGGCTTATTTTCTTTTTTTATAGCATATACTTTTCCATGTCTCAAGAAAGCTTTTAAAATCCATGGAGATATAGCTTTCTCCTTAAATACTTCCGTATCTATCTCTGCCAGCTTATCCAAATCTGTCTGGGTTGCTTCCTCTACTACAGTCAATTTCTTTCCTCCTTAGGCATTGTACTATTATAATGAGTTACTAACATTTAAATAGGTTGCTCAGTAAAAATATAATTGAGGGTTACTATGCTTTTTAGGTCCCAGAAAAAAGTAAAAAAAACTGAGGTAGAAAGTTGGATCGGAAAGAGATATACTTCCAAAAGTGAAGAGATAATGAGAGATTCTAAGAGGTATATAGACAAAATAGAAGACAGTGAACAAAAGATCAAAAATTTTCTCAATGAATTTAAATTCATGACCCCCAATGAAAGAATATTTAAAAAGATATATAAAATCGCATTAAGCAGCCAGGATAAATTTATTAACAGCCTTCTTTTGACTACTGAAAAAATTAACACGGATTACAGCGATATAGATTCCTTAAAGGAAGTACACAAAAATCTTGTAGAGAGTATAGGTTCAATTCAAAAATATATAGGAATGCACGGCAGATATCTAATAATTGTTTACGAAAGAGAGATGAAGCTTTTAAGTAGATTTTTAAAAGATTTTTCTGAAAATGTGGAAAAACTTGGAAATGTCTTAAAAAACTCAGAATTTGTGACGATAGAAAACATAATGAATACGCTTTCTGAAAATAAATCTAAAAAAATAGAAATAAAGGAAAACAAATCAAAAATATTGGATATAAAAAAAGAGACAGAAGAAAAAAAGATAAAGATAGAAGATAAGAAAAAAGAGCTTTCAAAAGTTGAGGATATGGCAAAAGGCGAAAAGGAAAAGATGGAAGAGTATAAAGAACTGAAAAAACAGTTTAAAAAAATAGAAAATGAGATTTACAGTACAATTGCACCACTGAAAAGAGAAATGAGAAAACTGGAAAAGATCGTTACAGATAAAAAATTAAAAAAACAGATCCAGGAGTATATAGAATTCCCTGTAAAAACTTTCTTAAACGATTCTGATCTAAATGTTTTTCGGGAATCTATCCCGAATATTGAAAAAATAGAAAAAAATCCACGCAAAGGGGAGAAAATACTCAGACTGGCAGAATATATCTTAGATGGAAATCTAGAAGATAAAAAAAAGGAGTACATGACGCATAAGGAAAAGGTATATTCTTTCGTAATAACAAGCAGAGAAGAAAATAGAGAGGGAATAATAAAAAGAGAGATAGATAACCTGCAATCTGAAATTATAAAAAGTGAAGAGAAAATTAAAAACCTTGAAACGAAAAATGATCTGCTTCAGAAAGAAATTTTTAAATCGAAAGAAGATATAATAGAAATTTTGGAAAAAGACCTTGATGTAAAGGTGCAGGAATGAAAGATAAGGCTTTCATTCTCTTTAATTTCCTGATTGTACAATTTTTTGGTCTCCTTGTAACACAAAAATTCTTTAAAAAGGAGATAGTTATTATAGAAGGCGGATCAAACCCATCCACATCTTTTTATCTATTTTTTATCATATTAATTGCATCTGCCTTTGTTCTCGCACTGATAAAACTCAACCTCAGTAAATTTTTATATTATTTTGTGGATTATTTCGGATTGTTTCTCATGAACTATTATGTTTTCACATTTTTTATAGGAACGTACCTCTCTATAGCTTTTTCATTCGTCGTTGTATTTATAAGGCTCAAATTCAGAAAATGGTATATTCTGAATTACTGCACTATAATATTATCTGTTGGCGTTGTTTCTTTCCTCGGTACGTCTTTAAAACCTCTCATTATAGCTATTCTAATGATTTTACTCTCGTTTTATGACATTATCTCAGTTAGGAAGACAAAACACATGATTACCTTGGCTGATGATGTGGTAGAAAAGGGAGGAAGCCAGGTTTTCAGGGCAAAAATAGGAGATGAGACTATAATCCTGGGAGCTGCAGATATCATTTTTCCAAATCTATTGATAATCTCCGTTTATTACAACTACAATTTTATATCCTATCTCATAGCATCCTTTTTCTCATTATTTGGGCTTCTATTGGCTACAAGATTCTATGAAAAAGAGGGTATACCGGCAATGCCCTTCGCTTCCTTCGGTGTTCTCGGATTTTTGATAGCGTCCTTTTTATGAAAGCATTGAAAGATCTATATTTCCTCTTAAATAGAGGATACAAAAAAGATCTAGCTGTAAAGTTTGTCAGTGATCACTATAAACTAAAGAAGAAAGATAGATACAAGCTTATGAGGGTTGTTTTCTCAAAAAGGGAAATAGATAGTGTAAAAAGAAAAAAATGCGAGATAAGAGATATAGAAAATAAGTTTTTAGCCGTAGATGGTTACAATGTTCTTATTACCACGGAGTCTGTACTTGAAGATAAAGCTTTTCTCTGTTTTGATGGTATAATAAGGGATACGAGAGGAATATTTAAAAAATATAAGTTTACTGAGAGAAGTAATGAAGCTCTTGAGAAAATATTTTCATTGTTTAGAAAATATCCTCCTAAAGAGATTTTATTCTTTTTTGATGCTCAGATAAGCAAAAGCGGAGAGCTTTGCTCTCTCATAAGAGAGAATCTTGAAAAATACAATTTAAGAGGAGATGCTAAAGCCGTAAAAAATGTCGATTATACATTAAAAAAGTTTCAGATGCTGACAGCTACAAACGATTCAGTCATTATAAAAGATCTTGAGAATTTTGTGGACATTCCGAGAGAGATATGGAGACGAAATGTAAAAATAACAATTTAAAGATCACAATATGTGAACAAAACGTTTATAAATCGTGAACGAAGCCTACAACAAACATGCAAGAAAAGATAAAAAAGGTCGGATTGATATGAAAAACATAGAAATAGAAGGAAAGAAAATCTCTTTTGAAGTAAAAAGCAAGGATGTTCGTTACGTTTACTTAAAACTAAGACCAGATTTTTCCTTACAGGTTACTGTTCCAAGAAACAGAGATGTAGATGTTAACAAGATTTTAGAAAAAAAGCGCCCATGGCTTGAGAAAAAAGTTAGAGAGATCTCTCAAAAGATAAAAATCTTTGATAAAAATACTGTTCTATATAGAGGGGAACGACTTGAAATAAAAGCTTATCACGTGAAAAATCCTGAAAAAAGAATAATATTGTATAAAAAAGTAGCATCTGTATATGAAGATTCCAATAAAAAAAAGGAGGAAATATTGATGGAATTTTTGGGAGAGGAAACGATGAAATATGTTAAAGATAGAGTTGAAGAATTTAAAAATGAATTGAATGTGATTTATACCTCTATTTCCACAAAAGATATGAGAAAATGGGGATATTGTACGAGAGATGGGAAGATTTTCTTTAACTGGAGACTTATTTGTTTGCCCGAACGCATTGCGGATTACATTATTTTTCATGAACTCCTTCATCTAAGATATTTTAACCATTCAAAACAGTTCAGGGGAGAAATGGAAAAATATTTTGTAGATTGCAAGGAGATTAAAAAAATGTTAAAAAGATATTATTTTTAGGTGTATCAGGAACATTCGAGAAACTCTACGAAAAGAAAGTTTTAAATAATTTGAGAATCTAAGTTTATCATGCCCCTGGAGAGAAAAGAGCTCATGGGAAGGTTAAAGCTCTCACAGATAGATATAGAAAAAACTGCTGATAAAATAATAGATGAGTTCAAAACAAGCAAATTAGTAAAAATGGAACTTCAAGAAGAGAACATAACTGATAAGATTCTTGCAAATCAAAGCATCTTGATATTCGGTCCGCAGATGGTGGGAAAATCTATATTTGTCCATCAGTTGGTTCTGAACTCTATAAGGACTGGTAAAAAATGCGTTTTTATCTCTAAAAATGTGTATAAAATTAAAAAAACGAGAATGTTGCTTAAAAGAGATGTAAGTAGATATTCAACTCTATTCTTGATTGAAGTGCCTGAAAGAGGTGAGCTATTCTTTTTGCCTTTAGAAATTCTTCGTGCAGGTTTAAAATTGAAGAATATAGACTTGATAATTTTTGATTCTATGACACATCTATCTTTCACCACCAATTTTTTTATATTTTTTGAAAAATATTTGAAAGAAACTACAAAAATGAATATAAAAACTACATTATCTTTAACAGAAACATATGAAACTCGTCATATAATAGAGAGACTGAGGTATCTGTTCGATTGTTCAGTAAAATTCAATTATAACAATACAGTAGAAGTAAACGCAGATAACCTAGGTCATAAATCTTATAAATTTTCAGTGGTGAAACAAAAAGTCATTTTTGAGAAAGAAGTTGAAACTGTTCCTGAGAAAGCATTTAAATCCCCGAGAGATATTATAAAGGGGCATTGAAGAAAATAAAAAAGGGATTATCCCTTTAAGTTTTCTCTTTAGAAAGTTTCACTCCTGAACCATTTTACGTATTTTCTCTACGATCTCTGGGTTAGCCAATGTAGTTACATCGCCTGTGTTTGTCTTATTGGAGATAGCTGCAAGCACACGACGCATAATCTTTCCAGAGCGAGTTTTGGGCATATCGGGTACAATATAAACGTTCTTTGGTCTGGCGATAGGACCGATTATGCTGGTAATAGTCTTTTTAACTTTGTTTTCTAATTCTTTGCTGCCATCGTAACCTGGTTTAAGAGAAACATACATATCAGGTACCTTACCTCTCAGTTCATCTTCTACAGGTACAACAGCTGCTTCTGCCACTTCCTCAGTTTCAAGAGCAGCGGCCTCTAGCTCCTTAGTGCCCAATCGATGGCCTGCAACATTTATTACATCGTCAATTCTGCCTAAAATTCGATAGTATCCATCTGCACCTTGCACAGCTGCATCACCTGCAAAGTAAGGCCAGTCATGCCAGTCTTTACTATCCTTGTTTTTACAATACTTTTCATAATATACTTGAATAAATCGCTCAGGATCCCCCCATATCGTCTGACATAATCCTGGCCATGGATTCTTAATACATATATTACCTGCTTTGCCTTTTCCTGCTTCCAGCTCATTTCCTTCCTCATCATAGATTACTGGATAGATACCAGGCATACCAGGACCAGCACTTCCCGGCTTCATGGATTGCAGTGCCGGTACAGTACTGCAAAGAAATCCTCCGTTCTCTGTCTGCCACCATGTATCAACTATCACAGCCTCTCTTTTACCTATCACATTGTAATACCATCTCCACACATCTGGTTCTATTGGCTCTCCCACCGTAGTCATGTGCTTGAAGTAATAATTGTACTTCTTTGGCTCATCAGGATTAAGTTTTCTTAACATACGTATAGTAGTAGGAGCAGTGTGGAATATATTCACATCAAATTGCTCAGCTATTCTCCAGCATCGTCCGGGATCCGGGTAAGTGGGTACACCTTCGTACATAACGCTAGTTGCAGCAACAGCTAATGGACCATAGACAATGTATGAGTGACCAGTGATCCATCCTATATCGGCAAGGCACCAGTAAGTGTCCTCTGGATGAATGTCCTGGATGTACTTCGATGTGCCCGTGACATAAGCCATATATCCGCCCGTACTGTGCTGGCATCCCTTGGGAACTGCGGTTGTACCACTTGTGTACATAATAAAGAGAGGATCTTCAGCTGGTATAGCTACAGGATCTATCCTTTTTCCACGATAATCCTTAAGCAAATCATCAATGAAATAATCACGATCTTTTACTATTGGAGCCTTAGAAACATACTTTCCAGGATAACGTCTCCAGATCAGGACTTTATCTATAATAAGTCCCATCTCTTTAGCCTTCTCAACAGTTTCATCAGCTTTAGCTTTGTGGTCAATAAGTTTACCATTTCTGTAGTAGCCGTCTATAGTTATCAAAACATTGCTTCCGGCATCCACAGCCCTATCGGCACACGCTTTGGCACTAAATCCTCCATATACCTCAGAGTGAATTATGCCAAGTCTGGCACAAGCAAGCATCGTTACCGGGAGTCCCAGAACCATTGGCATATGGAGTGTTACTGTATCGCCAGTCTTAAGTCCAGCAAACTCTTTAAGAAGCACAGCAAACTCATTAACTCTCCTATAAAGTTCCTGATAGGTTATAGTCACATCATTTTCATCCTCTGGTTCAGGCACCCAAATAAATGCTGCTTTATTTTTATATTTTTGTAAGTGTCTATCGACACAGTTGTAGCATGCATTTAATTTTCCACCAACAAACCATTTCCAGAAGGGGGGTTTGCTTGTATCAAGTGTTGTATGCCAATGCTTATCCCAAGTGAGCATATCAGCATACTCTTTAAAACATTCAGGAAAATTCTCTTCCTTAAATCGCTCAAATATACCAGCATCAGCCATGTTTGCTTGAGCAACAAATTTCTTTGACGGCTGAATATGTTCTTCTTCTTTCCAGTGAACCGCAACCTGCGCTTCAGTTACCTCTGCAGCTTCATTTTTTTTCTCATCTTTTTCTTCCATCATTTGTACCTCCTATGTACTCATAAATTTTTATTTAATTGTCGATAGTAAAAATGGTATTTAAATGTTTTGTGTTGTGCACGTGAAACTTATTAATAAATTGGGTACAAACTATATTTAATGATAATCTTAGTGACAGATTTCGAGGAGTTTTACCTTGCACAGATGAAAGGAGTAATATGGAAGATAGACCCTGAAGCTGAAATATTAGATATTAAAGTAAGAAACCATGACATTGTCTCTGGAGCGTTTATTATAGATAAAATTTAGATTATTTTCCAGGTTCTATAATAGTTGGTGTTGTCGATCCTGGAGTTGGAGTTTCCCGGAAAAATATTGTGATCCAGACAGAAAAAAACTATCTTATCGGACCTGATAATGGCCTTTTTTCGTTAGTATGCGAGAGGCACATGCCGTTAAGGATCCTGGAAATAGAGGAGAAGGATATTTCCAATACGTTTCATGGTAGGGATATTTTTGCACCTTTAGCTGGCAAAATATCGTTGAAAAAAGGTTTAAAAGGAAAAGAAACCGAAAAAATAAAAAATTTGGAGATAGAAGATCCTAGAATAGAAAAAAATTATGTAGAATGCACCATAATCTATATAGACAACTTTGGAAACGTGATAACAAATGTACGCAAAGAAGATGTTATGAAGCTCAATAAAATAATCTTTATGGATAGAGAAATAGAATTTCTGAAAACATATTCAGAAAGTGAAGATTTTTTAGTACTCATAGGAAGTCATGGATTTCTAGAGATAGCTGCAAACGAAAAGAACGCTGCAGAGTTTTTTAATCTAAAAACAGGAGATAGAATAAGATTTTACTATGACTAAACCCCCATCAAATAAGTTGGAGCAGCCTTCTTTATTTTAACTATTTTAAACTTTCCTATGTCTCCATTCACCACGACAGGTTTGTAGTTAAATATCCTTCCTATCATGTTTTCTTTCCCCTTTTTTATAACTAAAACCTCGTAACTTTTTCCCACGTACTCTTTATTTTTTTCATACGATATTTTCATTCTCAGATCATGCATTGTTCTCGATCTCTTTTTCTTTATCCATCCATATACCTGTTTCATCTTTGCAGCCTCAGTATTTGGTCTTATGGAATATCTGGTAAGATTGATCTTGTCAGGTTTAACTCTTTTTATTAGTTCTACCGTATTCTGGAAATTTTCCTCGGATTCTCCTGGAAATCCAACAATAATATCCGTACAGAGATATAAACCTTTTATCTCTTTTCTGAATCTCTTTACAATATACTCAAGATCTTCGACTGTGTAGTTTCTATTCATTTTTCTTAATACATCGTTATCCCCGGACTGTACAGGTAAATGGAGAAACTTATAAATTTTTTCAGATTTATAAGCTTCTATAAGATCATCCAGAATTTTTAAAACATTATCTGGATTCATCATTCCTACCCTGACTCTGAATTTCCCTTCTATTTCTGTTATATTATCCAAGAGTTCCGGGAGCTTGTGATCTTTGTCAAATCCGTAGCATCCCGTGTCCTGAGAAGTTATAAAGATCTGTTTGTATCCATTATTTATCGCATTTCTTGCTTCATCAATTAGATTGTCAAAATCAAAACTCAATAAATTCCCCCTTGCAAGTTTTGTTCCGCAGTATGCACATCCCCCCAGGCATCCTTCAGATATGGGAATTACAGCTGTTATGCCTTTTCTTTTCTTTTTAAATGAGCTTTTATCCACATTTTCAGAAAATATCTCAGCTCTTTCTCCTTTTGCCACTTTCTCTACTACTTCTCTGACTCTATTTACGCTTTGGGGATCTAAGATGCCGCAGACTCTTTTATCTATACTGTCTGGATTTATTCTAGGAAGGCATCCTGCCACTATAACTCTCTTCGAGTCACAGAGTTCTCTTATTCTCCTTAAAACTTTTGTTTCCGTCTGAATTTTTACTCCGCACGAGTTTATGATAACAATGTCAGCTTTTTCTATATCCTCGGTGTAAAGATCTCCAAGATATCCTATCATTATCTCTGTGTCCCCTCTATTCATCGTACAGCCGTAAGTTTCTATGTAAACTCTATTCATAAGATGCTACAGCTTCTATCTCTATTTTAAAGTTTTTAAACAGGTTTACTCCAACGCATGCTCTTGCAGGAGTTTTGAAATATCTCTCGTATACAGAGTTCATTTTTCCAAAATCTTCCATGTCTTTCAAAAATATAGTTACCTTTACGACATTTTTAAGGTCCAAACTCTCTTCCTTAAGGATAGATCTTATATTTTCCAACGCCTGCTCTGTCTGTTCTTCTATAGTTTCTTTCACGTTTCCGTTTCTACCCATACCCAGCTGTCCCGAGACGAATAAAAATCTGTTTGCTTTTACTGCTTGGGAATACGGTCCCACAGGTCTGGGCGCATTCTCACTTAAAATTATTTTCATAGTATCTCCTATAATAGAAAGTTTTTAAAGATAATTATTTATTCTCCTCTGCTTTTTTATGATCATGAAGATCGTAATTGGAATGACAGGAGCTTCAGGTATCATATACGGAGTGAAACTCGTAGAGTTTTTATCAAAAAAAGTGGAGACTATCCTCATAGTTTCAAAAACAGCAGAAAATATGTTGAATACTGAGACAAATTATAATTTAGACTATTTAAGAAATTTAGCTGATGAATTTTATTGTAATAACGAAATGGAAAGCAAAGTAGCTTCGGGAAGTAATTTTTTTGATGCCTTTGTTATTTCTCCATGCAGCATATCAACAATGTCAAAAATAGCCTCAGGAATCAGTGATAACTTAATTACGAGAGTAGGGAGCGTATCTTTAAAAGAAAATAGAAAAATGATACTCGCTATAAGAGAGACCCCATTAAGTAGTATCGTATTAGAAAATATGTTAAAATTATCTAGGGAAAATGTATTGATCCTTCCTGCAGCTCCACCTTTTTACATAGAACCAAGAAGAATAGAGGATATGGTCGATTTTGTAGTTGGAAAGATTCTTGACCATCTGGAAATAGAAAATAGGATTTATAATAGATATTAATCGAATTCTAGTGGGTATGCATGTTTTTCCAGTAAATTTGCAGCTTCTCTTGCTTTGTATTTACGATAGTATCTCAATTCATAATTTAATCCCACTATGCATGAACTTCTAACGAGTTTTTTGATATACCCCATTAACTGATGAGTGTCTTTTGGAAGAGTTTTTTTGTATTTATACTCCTTTCCTGTTTTTACCTCTTCAAAATTACTTTTATATTTATTAAATAATTCTTTAGAAGCGTTTGGATTCTCTATATAGACTACGGGACTCTCCAATACTATTTTATTGGGATACACGAGCATTTTAACTCTGCTGTAATAAACTTCATTGAGAGAAAACTCGATCAATGAATATTCTCCACGAGATTCGTCTCTCAGTATCTTGGCGCCTAACTTATCTAGAATTTTTTTCATCTATTAATAATCTGCTCATCAAGCTTTAAATCTTTTATCTTTTCATCCAATTTTTTATAGAGAGATAGAAGATCCTTTCCATAATCTGTCAGGAGAGTTTGCCCTTTTTCTCTACCGCCTCTGTGACTTTCCACAATCCTATTTTTCACTACGTTTTCAATTTTTTTTATCTTTCTCCATGCGTAAGAATAACTCATCCCTAGATTTTCAGCAGCTTTACTCAACGATCCTGTTTTTTCAATTTCTTTTAAAAGTATGAAGCTCCCTTCTCCAAGAACGTACTCTCCTTTTTCATTCTCTATCCAGAAGCGGCAATTAAATCTCAAATGCATAAAAATCTACATCGTTAATGCCATTACAGCTTTTTGAACGTGCAGTCTGTTTTCAGCTTCATCGTACACGACACTGTGTTTCGATTCTATTACTTCTTTTGTTATCTCCTCGCCATAATGCGCGGGCAAACAGTGCATTACAATAACATCTGATTTTGCTTTCCTTACTAAATCCATATTAACTTGATATTTTCTGAATACATTCAATCTCTTCTCTTTTTCAGATTCCTGTCCCATGCTCGTCCAGACATCTGTATAGATAACATCTGCTTCTTTCACCGCTTTCTCAGGACTTTCTGTTATCGTCAATTCTAATCCCTCTTCTTTTGCAAGTTTTTCTATCTCTTTACTCGGTTCATATCCGTCTGGACAGGCAATACTCATTTTCACATCTAATTTTGCCGAAGTAAACATTAGCGAGTTGCATACATTGTTTCCATCGCCGATGTATGCAAGTTTTAACCCTTTCAATACTCTTTTTTTCTCGTAAACGGTAAAGAGATCTGCCAAGCTCTGACATGGATGAAGTAAATCGGAAAGAGCATTTATTACAGGGACTTTAGACTCCTCAGCTAACTCTACGACTATATCATTGGAAAATGTTCTTATCATTATCCCATCAACCCATCGGGAGAGATTCCTTGCCACGTCATAAACAGGTTCTCTTTTACCCATCTGAATATCTGTTGGAGCCAAATAAATAGCGTGACCACCTAATTGTGACATGCCCGTCTCAAACGTTACTCTAGTTCGTAGAGACGGTTTTTCAAAGATCATGGCTAAAGTTTTGTCTTTTAATATCTCACATTTTTCACCTGTCTTTTTTTTCATTTTTAGATACTCGGCAGTTTTAAAAATCTGATCTACTTCTTCTCTGCTCAAATCGTGAACACTCACCAGGTTTTTTCCTTTCATGTCTATCATGAGAGTACATTGTTACGGTACTTAAAAAAAGTTTGGTTCTCTGTAACAAAAATTATTTAAAGTGAACTCTCTTCCTTTGAAATCATGAAGCAAACTAAAAGTGCGGGGGGTGTTGTAATCAATAAAGATAAAGTACTTGTTGTAAACCAGAATGGAAATTCTTGGTCATTGCCCAAGGGTCATATTGATTATGGTGAAGATAAACTGGATGCCGCCAGGAGAGAAATTTATGAAGAATCTGGAATATATCGTTTGGAATTAGTTAAAGAACTTGACAGTTATCAGAGATATAAAATTAGTTTGAATGGTGGAGACGATAAATCAGAATTAAAAACAATTTTCATGTTTTTATTTAAAACAGACCAAGAAGTTCTAAAACCAATCGATCCAAAAAATCCGGAAGCTAAATGGATCGAAAAAGATAAAGTTGCTGATTTGCTTACACACAGAAAAGATAAAGAATTCTTTTTAAGTGTTGTTGATAAAATATAGTTACTGTTGCTCAACTCCGTCTTGCCAAATTACCTTCGGCACTTCGCTTAATCTCAACGTTATGCTAATAACTAATTAATAGACCTGTATCTCAAAACATTTAAAAAGAATACATGTATACATTTACAATGTAAAGGTAAAGGTGATAGTATGTTAACTAAAAGAGAGTACGAGATCTTAAAAAAGCTTTATGACGAAAGCGAAAAGATAGATGTTTACACAGTGAAAAAATCGCAGGAGAAAATCTCTGAAGAGTTAGGAATTACAAGACAGGCTTTAAATAATCATTTAAGAGAATTAAAGGGGCTTGAATTTATCAGGACTGGCAGAAAGTTTATAGATCTCACCGATAGAGCAGTAAAGTACTTGGAGAAAGATGATGGTAAATCTTACATCTTTATCAAAATAAAACCTAATTTAAGGAAAGAAGCTTTTGAAAAATTAAAAAAAATTGAATCTGCAGAGATATTCAGGGTCACTGGGGAAATAGATGCCATAGTAAGCGTAAATAAGTCACAATTAGACAGAACTCTCAATGAAATCAACTCAATAAGGGGTATTGAGAAAACATCGGCACATATAGTAATACAAAGCTTTGAACAAAAAACTCATAAACGTTGATAATCAATACTGCCGACCGAAAACTATTTAAAGGATAAACATTATTACTATCATATACAGTATTTAAAGCAAAGGTGGCAAGATATGAAAAACATAACATTCAAAAATATCCCGGATGGGTTATATTTTAAAGCAGTAGAGCTTAAAGGTAAGCTTCATGCCAAGAACTGGCAGGAATTTCTTGAAAAAGTTATTGAAAAATTGGAGGATGACAAATATGAATAAAAAAGCTTTTTTCCTGATTTCAATAATACTGACATCTTTAACATTTTTAAGTGCAACTCATTTAAGTAACGTAACAGTAAATCCTGAAGCGATAAACACAACAGGCTATATAGATTACTCTGTAATAGTTTACAATACATCAGGAGACCCCATTAAAGAGATAAAATTTGAAAATACCACGGGAGACAGTAATAGGGAATTTTATTACTCAAGTGTTACTGCGCCGAATTGGAATTTTACCATAGCTGGAGATCATTTATCCGCAACAGGGACCCCAAATAGTCCGGGGTACAGAATAGAGGTCGGAGAGACCCTTACAATTACAGTAAACGCTAAAGTCCAGAATCTTACTGCCTCGGGACAGATAACTATAATGAGAATAGTCACAAAAGACACAGCTAATTCTACAGATCCTAAACAATTCTCTATAATCTACGATACTCAAAAACCTTCTGCCCCCACGTTGAACTCACCTGCAAATGGAGCAACGATAAATAATGTCAGGCCGACACTGCAGTGGAACGCTGCCTCTGATTCAGGATCTGGAATTAAAGGTTATACCCTGCAGGTTTCTCCAAATGACAGTTTCATAGGAACTGGTACAATAACAAAGGCAAATCTTACGAGCACATCCTATACAATAACATCGGGAGAACAGTTAAATGAAGACACATACTACTGGAGAGTCTATGCTGTAGACAATGCAGGAAATATAAGCCTTTCTTCTAGCATAAGAAGCTTTAATGTATTTCCTATTCCCAATCTGATATCTCCAGCAAATAATATAACAACAAACGATTCCACTCCACTTTTTGAATGGAGCTCAGTACCTTATGCTACTTCGTATACACTACAGATATCTGAAAGTCCAAGTTTTGGAACTACAGTTCTTCAAAAAACTGTATCAGGTACACAATATGAGCTTTTACTAAGTGAAAGCCTTCCTAATGGTACATACTACTGGAGAGTAAAGACAGACCTCTCCACAGGGTACTCGGAGTACAATACGCTTGAAGTCAACAAGAACATTCCGAATCTTATCTCTCCACCAGATAATGCTGAAATAACAGAATCAAAACCAACATTTGAGTTCACGAAGATCCAGGGGGCAACAGAATACAGTCTTCAGATATCTACATCTTCTTCATTCCCCCCTGCAAGCACGTTCACAATAAGTTCAGGGTTTAATACTGGTGGGATAAATGTTACATATGCAATGACGTACGATCTTGAAGACGGTACATACTACTGGAGAGCTTCTGCAAATGGCGGACCATACTCCAGTTACTTTAAGTTTACAATAGGTGCTGTAGCACCGGAGATACCAGAGCTATTATCTCCTTCAGATAATTCTGCAATAAAAGATACAACACCTACATTCGAGTGGCAAATTGTATCAGACGCCTCCACGTATATCTTACAGTACAAAAAGACCACGCAGAACTGGGAAAATGCTGAACAGAGGATACTCATAGGAAACACAAACACAAGTTATACAGTGGGCTCGCCGCTAGAGGAAAGTGAGTATGAATGGAGAGTAAAGTGCATAAACTCTAAAGACATAGAAAGCGCATGGTCTGATGTGTGGTCATTTATAATTGATAAAACTCCACCTACTATGCCAAGCATTGCAACAGGATGGTCTCCTCCGAACGGAGGTAGTTCTGAAGACAACACCCCAAAGTTCGAATGGCCGGGAGCCACAGATTCAGGGTCTGGCGTTGAGAAATACACATTCCAGTATACGTATGCCTCAGATACTATGTTCTCAGAGGCAACGACAATAACAGATCTTTTTGTAACGTATTATATACCGTCAGTAAGTATGGAAAATGCTGCTTACCGCTGGAGAGTCAGGGCAACTGACAGGGCTGGAAATGTAAGTGAATTTTCAGAGCCACTGTTGGTAATAATAAGTGTTCCCGGACAGAATACAGTCACCATAATCGTGAAATCTACAACTGGAGACACAATAGCGGGAGCAACTGTAAAACTGGGTACGAACACAATGACAACTAACTCAGAAGGAAAGGCTATCTTTGAGAATGTACCGAATGGAACTTACAGCCTTAACGTCACAAAGGAGGATTATACTTCTTACTCGGATGTTTATGATATAACTGGAAATACCACTATACCTATAACACTTTCATCCACAAAAAAGAACGATGTTACTATACTTGTAAAAGATGCAAGTAATAACGTAATAGAAGGAGCCGAAGTTACTCTTACACCGACAGTAGGGGCTGCGATGAGTGATACTACGGATTCGCAGGGTAAAGTACTATTCAACGATATTGAGAGCGGTAATTATACTCTAAAGGTGGAAAAATCTGGATTCTCAACCTATACAGAAACTATAAATGTTACAGGGGATCAAACGTTCACCGCTGTCATAAAAACTAGATATAACTTGAGTTTTATAGTTATAGATGCTTTTGAGAACGCACCCATAGACGGGGCACAGGTAAAAGTAGAGTCACTCGAAAAAACAACAGATTCGCAGGGAAAGGTTACATTCTCTCTGCAGTCAGGAACATATAACGTTAGAGTTGAGAAAGAAAATTACGATGACGGGACGGGAGCAGGATACATAGAAACTATAACACTGGGTGCGGATACAGAAAAAATTGTAAAACTCTACAAAAAAGGCTATGACCTCATTATTGGAACTATCCATTTCGATGATAACACCGTGCCGTACCAGGTGATTGCATATCAGGATGGAAAGACATCTCCCTATGAAACAACTGCACCCGATACTAACGGAAACTTCATTATAGAAGTAGAGATAGGACATACGTATGAAATAGGTGTTGTCGGATACGAAGATCAAAAAGTAAGGGTAGTTCTCAGCCAAACACTCGATTCACCAAAAACAAACCCGATAACGATAAGCATTTCGGGGTCAGTATATGGTGTAGTGGCCGATGAGTTGGGAAAAGTTGTTGTCGGGGCTACTGTAAAACTGTATACACAGGAGGGTACTCTCGTTACGAGTGTAACATCATCTAACAAAGGATTTACGATAGACAGTGTAGCACCAGGAAGTTATTATATCGAGATAGAGATGGAAGGCTACGAGAAGTTCAAATCCAGCGTATTTAGCGTCAAACCTAAAGAAAGGTACAATATAGAAACGCTCGAAATGCAGTCACAAAAGGGTATACTTACTGTAGCGATACATGATAAAGACGAGAATAAGCTGGATGCCACGGTGCAGATCAAACTTAATGGTGATATTGTAGAAGAGAAAACTGCAGAGAACGGAGAAGCGTCATTTCAATTAGATAGCGGTAAATACACAATAGAAGTAAATCTTGAGGGATACAATACGGAAACAGTGGAAGTGGATGTTTTCGGAGGACAGACAGTCACAAAGAGTATTATCCTCTCCTCAGGAACTGTAACAACACCTCCTCCAGTAAAAAGGGGAAGTTTGAAAATAACTGTCAAAGATGAAAAGGAAAATTCTATTCCGGATGTAAATGTTTTCGTTGATAACGAGATGAAAGGTAAGACCGATGAAGATGGAATACTGCTCATAGAAGACATAGAAGAAGGTGGACACTCGATAAGACTCACAAAGGCAGGATATATAGACAAATCGTTTACAAAAGATGTAGTTGCAGATCAAACTGTGGAAGAATCCGCTACGATCTCGGAAGAGAAGCCGCCAAGCAATAAATTGAAGTACTATGCCGTAGCCATAGTAGCGGTCTTGGTAGTTCTATTCTTTCTCTTTAGGACAAAGAAGATATCTCCAATGATTCCAAAAAGAAAAGAGCCTTTCGAAGAAGAAAAAGCTAAGCCTAAGCCTTCAAAACCCGGTGGACTTCCAAGAAAACCAAAGATCTAACCTCTTTTTTTTATTTCATTTAAAAGATCTTTAAAACCTTCAATTATCGCTCTTCTTTCTTCATTTCTCTCTTTTAAATCGTATTTCATGATCGCTGATTTTATTATCTCAACACATTCTTCTTCTGTTATTTTTCTGTCTATCCATGATTTTGCAACTATTTTCTCTACAAAATCACCTTTCTTGTGTTTATCACTCCTCCTTGGAGACTCAACTTCCGAGAGCGTAAGCGCTTCAGCTAAACAGGAATTTGGAACCTTTATCCCATCGTATTCTCCTAGAACCTGCGATTTAGCTAATGAATAAATAAAATTTATAAAGGAGTCCCCAAATTTTTCCAGTGACATTTTTATACCTTATCTACAAGTTCCTCTCTAAATTTTTTTGCAAGAGTCTTTGTTTTTTTTGCTGCCTTTGTCAATACCTTTACAGGTGATTCTTTTCCATCTGTGACGAGTTTGAATATTGGTTTGTCCCTCTCTGTTAACGGATGGACTATCCTGTATGCTGCAAAACTTACGTGATTATCCTCGTGCAGAATTTTTCTCAAAAGATTTGCAAATGTATCATCTTCCCCGATAATTCTGAACTCCAGTTCATTTTTTTGAGATTTTAATATTTCTATCTCCATTTTTTCACCTCAAAAAACTCCTTTCCTATAATCTGAAGCTATCTTTCTAAACTCTGTATTGCCACAGTTAGGACATTCAAGTTTATTATCCTTTTTTTCCAGAGGATGTCTGCATTTGGAGCAGTAAGCTTTTATCACTCCAAGATTCTCTTCAACTGTGGAAAGCTCGATAGGTGTTCTTTTTACATTAGCTACTTTAGCTCTAACGAGATCGCCAGTTTTGAACTCGCGCGAGATATCTGTCACATATCTTCTACTAGTCTGCGATATATATATCCTTGCCATTGGAGAAGCGGCTAGGGCTCTTTGAGGGTTTTTCTTTAATGCAATGATCTCCACCATTGCTATTTTTTCTCTAATACCCGTTACCTCACAGAGCACTATGTCCCCTTCTTTAGGCACTGGCGGAACGTCTGTTAGAGGATCAACAAAAGCCTTCTTTTTTTCAAAATCCAGGTTTGCAATCCCTGCTATCGAGGAATAGACCTTGCCTCCATCTTCATACGCACCATACCCCGGAATAAACTCTTCACTTACTCCCAGAAGATCTCCCGGGAGAACGAATTCTCCATTTTTCTTTGTCATTTAAATACCTCCTATTACATCAAACTCGTATTCTTTTGTTTGACTTATTAAACTTACCTCACTTACTGTTAATATAGGTTTTTCATATCTGGATTGATCGTCTATCGCTATCCTGGGGCAGGCACAGATGACGTAGGCATCCAGATTAAAACCTCTAAGTTCCTCAGGACTTATCTCCCTTGTTAAAAAGATATAAGCTTTTTTCCCTAAGTCTTCCAGCTCTTTTTTGATATATAACGCTTCTTTCATTCTGAACTGTCCTTTTCTAGTCGAAACGATGAGACCAAATTTTCCTGCATGTTTCGCCTTTTCTATAACTGCATACCTTTTTTTTAGAAGTTTTGTTTTCTCATATTCCAAATTTTCTATTTTTTTTGTATATGGATCTATGAGAAATACTTCTTTTCCTGTATTGAGGCTTATGCCAAGGGGATGAAAGTATCCAGTTCCTATATAGAGGAAATAATCAACTTTATCCTCAATGCTCGTGCACACTGAAAAATTGCAGCCCAAAACCTGGCCATCATACTTTATTCTTTCCATGCCTTTGCCTGTATAGACATTAAATCCACTACTTTTTAAAAAGCTTTCTGCATTTTTCAGTTGCGGTATGTGCTGAACTGTAGTTGCCAGTCCTATGTTTTTTCCTTTTTTTTCTAGATATTTAAGATTTCTTTTTAAAGAAGGGATAAGATCGATATCATCAAATACCTCCATGAATATTACAGGTATTTTAAACTTCAGAGGAATCTCTGCATGTCCGAAATGGACCAAACAGTCGCAGAAACTAAGTTCCTCATCTGCTACATCACACGCCCCGTACGTATTACCACCATAAATAAAAACTTCATAATTTAGAAGATCAGCTATTTCAATAGCCTTAGACTTAAGACCTTCGGGGAACTGGAGTCCCACTTTTTTGGGATTTAATTTTCTCAGTTCTTTTAAGAGTTTTTCTTTATCTATCTGTAGCATAGAGAAACTTGTTTTTTGTATATTTAAAGTTGAGGATGGATTTTTTCATGCTCTCTTTTCTATCAATTTATAAAAAATAATATAAACTATCCATACTCCCAGTGCTATCGGAATTGAACATTTTAAATTTTGCTTTATTAAACCGAAGTATTCTCCTATTAAAGATGTTTCTTCAGGATATGTCAATCTTTCCTCTTCTCCTACAAGGCTATTCAAAGATTCAAGAGCTTCTAGTTCTCCACCATTTTTTACAAGGTTATTTATAGATTTTAGAGCTTTCAGGTTGAATAAAGCCTTATCTGTTTCATCATTTTCTATATTAGTCTTGTATCTTTCCACACATCTGTCATTAAATCCTTTCAGAGCTTTAATATTTGTATGAATTTTGATCATCTTTTCTAACTCTTCTTCATTTTTGAGATATTTATGTACATCTTCAAAATCTGGAAGTTCTTTGCTTAAGGGTTCCAGAAACTCTTTCCAGTGTTTTTCATTCCAATCTTCTGTTTTGATATTATTCTCGTCTTCAAAGATGTGAATATGTTCAGCTAAGTTACTCTTATAGTTCACAAAAGCATCTCCGATGCAGGAAGTTAATTGGCAGGTATAGTTCATAGTTCCTCTTATTATAATTGCTGACTTAAAAGGTATCAGAGAAGAGACATTGTTTGAACTAACAAGTTCTAATTCAGAATAGTATGTTTTACTTACATACATAGCTCCACTACTGATTTTCTCAATGATAAAATACTCTTGAGGCGGCTCATTTTCTAGTTCAGATATTATTTTGTATTGGTTTTTCAAATTAGATTCGTGCCCCTCTTTAAAACTCTGTTTTTCTTGACAGTTTTGATATACAGAAATAACATAAAAACTGAGGAGAAAAATTAAAAGGAATGCCAAGATATGATTTTTATATTGTTTTTTCATGCTCTCATCCCATTCTATTATACTCCAATGAGCTTTTTATATCTTTCGATAGAGTAAAATATTAACAATGAAACCAATGCATAAAAATTCAATACAAAGAATAGTACTTCCTTACCTCTTTTGTAGTTAAGTAAGCTCCGAAAGACTTGGCAATATCTCCTATTATAAAAGGTAACATCCCTATCAAAAAGGCTTTCTCAATGCTCCCTACAAAAAGACACAGCCACGGCAATCCGAAAATGTATATTACAAAGCTTGCGACTATCATAGAGATTAACATATTCTTTTTCTTTTCTATCAAAAACCCGGCAGTATACGCTGCGAAAATAAAGCCAATCACATAACCTCCTGTCGGACCCATCAGGACCCCGATACCTCCTTTTCCTCCTGCAAAAACAGGCATTCCAACTATACCCATGAAAAGGTAGATTATCATAGAAATAGCACCTTTCCTTCCAAGGATCCCTCCGGCACAAAGAACAAAGAGAGTTTGAAGGCTTACAGGTACCATCTCTATAGGTATCTGAAACTGGGCAGCGATACCAGTCAGAGCAGCAAAAAGAGCTGCCATTGTAAGCTCTGACGGTTTCATCAAAACAGCTCTTCTAAGAGTATTGTTTCACTTCTTTTGGGCCCGTAAGATATCAGAGAGATTGGAACTCCTATGAATTTAGATATAAACTCCACGTAGTTTCTTGCCTGCTCTGGAAGACCTTTGTATCCTTCTTTTTTTATTTTTTCTTTGTCGAACTCTCCCCAGCCTTCAAATTCTTTGTATATAGGTTTGCATTTACTAAGAACTTTCATGTTTGCAGGAAACTCCTCTATTTTTTTCTCGTTGTATTCGTAAGCTACAGCTATTTTCACTTTCTCGAGTCCGCAGAGTACGTCTAACTTTGTTAACGCAATTCCTGTAAGTCCGTTTATCCTATGAGCATATCTTACCATAACAAGATCTAGCCACCCGCATCTTCTCGCCCTTCCTGTGGTAGTCCCGTATTCCTTACCTATATCTCTTAAATGTTCTCCTATTTTGTCTTCAAGCTCCGTGGGAACAGGACCGGTACCCACTCGGGATGTATACGCCTTTACAACTCCCACAATCTTTCCTATTTTTTGAGGAGGTATTCCGGCACCTATACATGCTCCTCCCGCTATGGTGTGTGAAGAAGTGGTATATGGGTATATACCGTGATCTATATCTAGATGTGTTCCTTGTGCACCTTCCATGAGAATGTTTTTACCCTCGTTTAAAAATTTATTTAACAAAAGAGACGTATCTGTAATATATTCCTTAAATATTCTTCCATAGTTATAATACTCTTCATATACTTGGTTATAGTTCAAAGATTCCTTTCCAAATGCTTTGAAGATCTTGTTTTTCATTGGAAGTATTATAGAAAGTTTTTCCCTGAAGACTTCATCATCGATAAGATCTACAAATCTAATTCCGAATCTCGCTATTTTATCGGCATAACAAGGGCCTATTCCTCTTTTCGTGCTTCCAGCTTTTAAGTTTCCCTTCAGATTTTCATGAATCTCGTCTTCTATCTTATGATACGGCATGATAACGTTAGCTCTCTCGCTTATGTATAAATTGACTGTTTTTCCTTCATTTTCCAGAGCCTCTATCTCTCCAAGAAGGATCTTTGGATCCACCACGACACCGTTTCCCAGTACAAGTATCTTTTCTTCCACAGATCCTGACGGAATTATATGGAACTTGTAAACCTTTTCGCCGACGATCACTGTGTGACCCGCGTTGTTTCCACCCTGAAATCTCACGACAATATCCGCTTTTTTAGCATAGAAATCTGTTATCTTCCCCTTGCCTTCGTCTCCCCATTGAGTACCTAATATTACATTCAACATGCCACTATGTTTGCAGCGAAACCTTTAAATGTTTTTCCGAATATATCCGGATATGCTTGAAGCTGGATTCATGATAAAACCGAAAGGCTGCTGGGCCCAGAAAATATCTGAAAAATATAAAGAACTAAAAATGGAGGTCTTTTCCATACAGGAAGAAAAAGGGCTGAGCAGATGGAGTTTTAAAGGTAAAAATATTTTGATGGATGCCTATAGAGATGCCCTCAAAGATAAGAGTATAGTTGAACTTAATATAGTTTCCAAAGAAGAAAATGAGATAATAGTTGAGGCAGTATGCAACTGTGAAAACAAGTACAGGGTGCATAAAGTACTTGCAAAAAATAGCTGTTTTTATCTCCTGCCAAATCCGATATACACCATGAACGGTGCAAAACATTACAAGATATTGGTCCCTGACAGAGATACTTTAAAAAATGTAATCAATGAACTAAAAAAATACTCTGAGGTTAGAATAGAAAGCGTGCATAAATTTCAGGATCCCGAGTCTTCTATTTTCCTGAGTCTTGACAAAATAAGGAAGAGGTTAACAGAAAAACAACTGAAAGTACTGAAAAAAGCATATTCAATGGGATACTACAATTATCCAAGAAAAACCACGTTGAAAAAGATTGCAGGTGATGTCGGAGTTTCAAACTCTACATTACATGAAGAGCTTGTATCTGCTGAAAACTCAATAATAGAGCTTCTAATTGAATATCTCTAACAGGCAAAAGAAAGACTTAAAACCAATGTAGAGCAAAATATAAAAAGGTTAAAAGTAATAATTATGGCAAAGGAGGTTACTATGAATGAAAGTAACGAGGTATACTTTCGTGAAGTGCAACGATTTCGACAGGTATGGATATGGGCCTTAATACTCCCCATATCACTGCTTCTCATTGTTCTCTTTGGGTATGGAATGCTCAATCAACTTGTTTTTGATCAGCCGTGGGGAAGCAAGCCTATGTCAGATACTGGATTGGCGATCTTTGGATCATTCATGCTTTTGCTAGGAATCGGTCTTCTCTATCTTTTTTATGCATTGAAGGTGGTAACAGAGGTACGAGATGATGGTATATTCATACGTTATTCCTTCTTGAGTCATCAGAAAATATCATTTGAGGAGATTAACCACTACAAAGTTCAAACGTACAATCCGATAAGAGATTACGGTGGGTGGGGTATTCGATATGGAAAGAATGGAAAGGCGTACAATGTAAATGGCAATGGAGGCGTGCAGTTGAAATTTTTAGATGGTAAACAACTTCTCATTGGTTCTCAACAGCCTGAAGAACTTATTCAGGCAATTGAAACGCAGATGAAGCGATACCATCTTAGGGAATAATATGGGTAACTATTACGAAGATAAGCTTTCTGCTAAAAAATTGATGAAGTGTTACGAAATTGCTCCACCCCGAGTTAAGCAATACTTGGAAGCGGAAGTAAACCATGTCCTGCAAAAGATCCATCCCAACGACATAGTTCTGGAACTTGGATGTGGCTATGGACGAATACTTCCCCAACTCGCTTCAAAAGCCAGATTGATTATCGGTATTGACACTTCTCTTGCCAGCTTATTTCTCGGGCGTGAAATGCTCGCCAACGTCTCCAATTGTAGCTTACTGAATATGAACGCAGTTCAGCTCGCTTTCTGCGACCGAGTTTTCGACTGTGTCGTCTGTATCCAGAATGGAATTTCAGCATTCCATGTGAATCCGTACGATTTAATCCGAGAAAGTGTTCGCGTGACCAAACCGGGCGGAACTGTCCTCTTTTCGAGCTATTCCGACAAATTCTGGGAAGATAGATTGAAATGGTTTCAACTGCAGTCGGGGACTGGACTTTTGGGGGAAATAGACTACGAAAAGACGCGAGATGGAATAATCGTATGCAAAGATGGCTTCACGGCGACAACATTCCTGCCTCACCAGTTTTTGTCATTGACCGCGGAGTTGAATCTCGATGCACGAATCACAGAAATAGATGAATCGAGTCTGTTTTGTGAGATTATACTTCGTGAAGATGAATCGTGAGGAATGTTCCTTTATTTGTTATTAGTTGGAATATACTTTTGGGTGTTCTAGGAAATATTACAATGGATAAACGATTTCGTTCGTCCAAATATCTTCAGTAACTTTTTTTATCCGCAAAATGTTAGTGAAATGGGCTGTCAACGTGAAAAAATTTATAAAGATAGAAAAACTATATAGAAATAAAAATATTCGCTCAAAATGAGTATATACGCATTGCGTATATGAACAAGTTAGGCGAAATCGAATAGTAGAGTTATTATGGGAAAAAATGATGAAATGCAATGTAGTGATGGTTCCAATCAGATAAACAAAATATCGAATAGATTGATTAGGTGGGTATTGATTATCGCAGGAACCTTTTTTGTAGGGCTCGGAGTTCTTGGAATATTTTTGCCCCTTTTGCCTACTACTCCTTTTCTTTTACTTGCTGCTGCATGCTATGTTAGAAGTTCAAAAAGATTTTACAATTGGATCTTAAATAATAAATGGTTTGGGAATTACGTTAAAAATTATCAAGAAAAAAAAGGAGTTCCATTAAAAGTAAAAATTTTATCCGTTTCTTTGTTATGGATCACAATAATATTTTCAGCTGTTTTTATCGTTCATATTCTTTTTGTCAGGATCATTTTGATTCTAATAGCTATTGGCGTTACTATTCATATCCTCTCTATTCGGACTTTAAAGCAATAAAAAGGATGATAACAGATGCTTGAAATGGTTTTGGAACAGAAAATTTTACGACTTCGCCTAACAGAGCTTATCTGGCTTCGGTGCTTCGCACCTCCGCCCAAATTCCTCGCCACGCTCAGAACTTCAGATACACACCAGCCGTTACATGAAATTGAGTATGCCTACAAACAATAATAAAAGTAAATTCACATCCCTAGTAAAATGCCATGAGTTTGATAAAGTATCAAAGTTATATTGGAGGCAAATATATGGCATTGTTTAAACAATTAGTATTAAAAGATTCAATAGAAATAAATATAACACCTGAAAAAATTTGGGAATTTTTCACTAACCTTGAACAAAATTATAAAACTTGGCATCCTGAAGACCATATTATATTCCAGTGGACTAAAGGAAAACCAATGGAAGTGGGTTCTACCTTTTATGCCGAAGAATATGTGATGGGAAAAATAAAAAAATTCAAAGGAACCGTTGTTGAAGTCGTTCCAAATAGAAAAATTGTATTCAAATATTCTTTTCCTACATCGTTAGTGTCTCCTGGTTTTGAATGGCAAATTGAACCTAAAGGCTCAAATTCTGTTTTTACTGCTATAAGTTATGTAAGAGCTGAAAGAATTATGCGTAAATTAGTAAAATACTCAGAATACAAAGGAATGGATACTTTAATTGAGGTTGGTAAAAAACATACGAAGGAAGAGGGAGAAAATCTTAAAAAAATTTTAGAAAATGAAAACGACTAATTTTTCAATGCCATTGTATGCTTGGAAATGTATTGAAACCTGAGATGGAGAACATATAATTGTATGGTCCATAAATGAACTGTGAAATATTAAACCTATTCCTGATCTTTTTGAGATTTTATAAGGTTCACAGAACAAAGTTTTTATTTATGTTGATAATCTTGTAATTAGGTGATTATGTGGCAAAGAAAAAAGACAAAATAAAAAGAAAAAAAGAAAGAAAAACAAAACTGCAGAAAAAAATAGAGAGAAAAAAGCGTCAGAGGAGTTTCCTTTATCGGAAAAGAAAGATCATTTATTCAGGATTGATAGTTTTTATAATAGTTCTGTGTTGTTTTCTATTTTATAATTATAGCGAAGTAAAGAAAGAATGGGAAAATACTGCTGGACTGGGAGATACAATAATTATAAATTATATAGGGGTATACGAAAATGAATATCCATTCTTTTCCAGCATCGTTGATGAAAATGCTACGTGGGAGACAGAATTGGATGATTCGCACAAATACAATCCTCTTAAATATAGGGTAGGGTATGTGTACGACAAAGGTCTTGAAAAAGCATTGGAGAAGATAGATAAGCACTTCTTAGGCAAAAAAGTTGAGGATACGGTAACATTCAATATCCGAAGTGAAGATATTTTCATAAGTGGGGATCCAACTCCGTACTATGAGATACCTGAAATTACAGAGCTTAACAGAGTTGAAAGTACGGACTTGAATGCATCTATGACCATATCACAGTTCACTCAGGTCTTTAAAACGCCGAAAGAAGGAGAAATAATAGACACTGCCTTTGGAAAAGCAGTAGTAACTAAGATAGATGAAGAGAATGTTTATATAGAGTTTGTCTCAAAAGTGGGAGAAGAGTTCTACTCAAAATATGGAAAGGCTGTAGTTGAAGAGATAAACAAGGAAGAAAACAAAATATATATCAAACACGATCCAGAGATTGGTATAACTACCATCATAAATATGTACGGGCAGTATTTACCCGTAGAGATCGTAGATCTAACAGATGAAAAAATAAAAGTAAAAATATTAAAATATATAAAAATGAAAGCAAAGATAGAGGAACTGGTAAAATATGATAAGGAATGGATCATTGAAGAGGGAGATCAAGTTCTTGTCGATTATACAGGAAAACTCGAGAATGGAGAGGTATTTGATACAACTTATAGAGATATCGCAGACGATAACTCCACGAAGAAAGCAGAGAGTTTCCAGAAAAAATATAAATATGATCCATTAAAAATAAACTCTGTTGAGTATGCGGAAGTCGAACTTTTAAAAGCTTTTGAAGAACAGCTTTTAGGAATGGGGGTAGGTGAAGAAAAAACGATAAAACTAACTCCAGAAGAAGCATACGGAGATTATAAAGAAGAAAAGGTAAAACATATAAAGATAGTAGACGAAGTTCTCATAGAAGAAACTGTAATGAAAGAAAGAGATATTCCAGAAAAAGAGTTCAAAGAAAAATATGGAGAGCCGCTAGTAGGAGGGGAAATTAATACAGAGTATGGAAAAGCTGATATTTTAGAGATAACACTAGAAGGTAACGTCAAAATAAAACAGAAAACTGTTAATGAAGAGCTAGTTCTGGAATATTTCAAAGCAAAATTAGTTAATGAAACTGAAGAAAGTTTCACGATCGAAAGAATCTTTGAACCAAAACTGAATACAAAAAATGGAGCCGCATCTGTAAAAGAGGAAGATGGAAAATTCATTATAACTTTGGACACAGGGACCCTTAAAGTTGGGGACATGATGTATACAGAATATGGAAGCGGCAAGGTAATTGAGATAAATGAAAAAGAGATTGTGGTGGATACAAATCATCCTCTGGCTGGAGAAACATTGATATTTAAAGTTAAAATTGTAGAAATCAGAAAGCATATAACACAATAAGCTTGAGAAGTATGAACGAAAGATATTTAAAGGCATTCTGGAAAAAGTAAAATGGCTGAGTATATAAAAAGCATATGAAGCTAATACATATTTAAGGAATGATGTAGCAGAAACATCATTTCTCATTTTTCCAGATTAATGGAGGTTAGAGTTATGGGTACATCTAGTGGAAAAGGTCACAGACCGAGAAGAGGATCACTTGCTTACACTCCAAGAAAAAGAGCAAAGAGAATTTATCCAAGGATAAGTAGTTGGCCGAAGATCGAAAAATGCAAACTCTTGGATTTCCCGGGATACAAAGCCGGGATGACGCACGTGTTTAAAGTAGATGACAGAGTACATGCGATTACAAAAGGAAAGGAGTTACAGATACCTGTAACGATAGTAGAGACCCCTCCCGTGTATATAGCCGGTGTAAGATTCTACAGAGAGGGAAAGGTATTGAAAGAGATGTGGGCAGAACCTATCAAGGATGTGGAAAGGAAGATCAGCAACCCCAAAAAAAAGAAAGAAGTTAAGATTGATACTTTAAAACCTGATGATGTGAGGATCATAGCTGCAACAACGCCAAGAAAGGTAGGATTCAAAAAGAAACCTGAGATAATGGAGATAGGTATAGGAGGAAAGGATGTGGAAGAGAAAATAAAATACTGCATGAGTATCCTGGGAAAAGAGATCGGTATAAAAGAGGTTTTCAATGACGGAGATTACATTGATGTAATAGCCATTACGAAAGGAAAGGGATTCCAGGGACAGGTAAAAAGATGGGGTGTCAAGATTCAGAATCGAAAAACGAATGATGCGAAAAGACACGTGGGCAGTATAGGGCCGTGGAAACCTAGGAGAACTATGTGGACGGTGCCCATGGCCGGGCAGATGGGCTACAGCAAAAGAACTGAGTACAATAAAAGGATTTTAAAGATCGATTCTCAGGACATAACACCAAAAGGGGGGTTTTTGAATTATGGAGTTTTGAAGAACGAGTATGCTGTTGTGAAGGGAAGCGTTCCAGGGAGTAAAAAAAGGTTAGTTAGAATGAGGACATGTATAAGAGAACCTATTCATCTCCCAAAAGGAGCTCCAAAAATAACTTTTATCTCTACAAGATCTCAACAGGGTGGATAAATGTCCCAAATTAACGTTTATTCTTTAGATGGAGAAATTATTGAAAAAATTGAAGTCCCAAGAGTATTTAATACTGAAAAAAGGGAAGATTTAATAAAGAGAGCTGTTCTGGCAAGTATTACTCACAGAATCCAGCCTTACGGGACATACGTAGAAGCCGGAAAAAGAACATCTGCAGAGTCGCCTGGAAAGAACAGAGGGATATCGAGGGTACCGAGAATGAAATCAGGTCCGAGAAGAGCAGCTTTTGTAACATCTGCCGTGGGCGGAAGAAAGGCTTTCCCTCCGAAAGTTGAAAAAAAATACAAAGAAAAGATAAATAAAAAGGAGAGAAGATTTGCCATAGCTTCTGCTATAGCTTTTACGTCAGACAGAGACGTTGTTCTTGCCAGAGGACATAAAATAGACAATGTAAAAGAACTACCTTTAGTTGTAGAAGACAAGTTTGAAAAGGTGAAGAAAACATCGGACACAAGAGAGATATTCAAAACCCTGGGTATATGGGAGGATATTCTCAGAGCTAAAAAGAAGAAGATAAGGGCAGGAAAAGGAAAGATGAGAGGAAGGAAATATAAAAGAAAAAAGGGCCCTTTGATAGTTGTATCTAAGAATTTAGGTATTTTTTATGGAGCGAGAAATCATCCAGGTGTTGATGTTGTGCAGGTAAGGAATCTCGGAGCAGAGTATCTTGCTCCAGGAACTGAACCAGGACGTCTTGTGATCTGGACAAAATCTGCTTTTAAAGAATTAGATTCTCTTTTTGGAGGTGTATAAATGGATCCTTATGATATTCTAGCCTACCCCCTTATTACAGAAAAAAATGTTACAATGATGGAGAGTGAAAATAAACTTGCTTTTATAGTAAGAAGAAACGCTAAAAAAATAGAGATCAAAAAATCTGTTGAAGAGCTATATGAAGTGGAAGTAGCTGAGGTAAATACGATGATCCTCCCAGATGGAAGAAAGAAAGCGTACGTAAAATTGAAAGAGGAGTATCTTGCAGACGAAGTTGCCACGAAGATAGGGGTGTTCTAAATGGGCCACAGAACAAGATCCCAGAGAAAAGGATCCAGTAGTGTGTATAAAGCACCGTCTCACAGGTATAAATATAAAATTAGATACCCGAAAGCTGGTAAAACTATACATGGAAAAGTTATAGATATAATCTTTGACTGTGCGAGAACTGCACCTCTAGCAAAAGTGAAGTTCGAAGACGGAGTGAAAGGGCATATCTTGGCTCCTGAGTCGATAACGATCGGTGAACGTATAAGTATAGGCGAAAATGCACCGGTAAAGATAGGAAACACGCTCCCCCTGGAAAATCTGCCTGAAGGAACTCTTCTCCACAACATAGAGGTGACTCCGGGGGATGGAGGTAAGCTTATAAGATCATCTGGAAGTTTTGCAACTTTAATATCAAGAAAAGAAGGTGAATGCATTGTCCAGTTACCCTCTGGAGTAATGAAAACATTTAAATCTAAATGCAGAGCCACAGTGGGGATTGTTGCAGGAGGAGGAAGAAAGGAAAAACCCTTTGTGAAAGCTGGCAAAAAGTATCATGCTTATAGAAGCAAAGCTGGACCCTTCTTTAGAGTTTCTGGGGTAGCTATGAATGTAGTTGATCATCCATTTGGTGGAGGCGGACATCAGCACATTGGGAGGCCATCTACAGTCTCCAGAGGAACACCACCAGGAAGAAAAGTTGGACTCATATCTGCAAAAAGGACTGGAAAGAGGAGATAGAAATGGCTAAAAAGGAATTTACTTATAGAGGATATTCAATGAAAGAACTTGAAAAAATGCCTATGGATAAGTTTATCACCTTACTTCCTTCGAGGAAGAGAAGAACATTGAAGAGAGACTTCCCGGAAAGACAAAAAAAACTTATGGTAAGGGTGAGAGAAGCAAAGAAGTCTTTGGAAGATGGAAAAGAAGTGATCGTTAAAACACATTCCAGAGACATGATAATATTACCCGAGATGGTAGGACTTAAGGTAGGGATCCACCAGGGTAATGGATTTAAGACTGTTACGATAGTTCCGGAGATGATAGGACATTATCTTGGTGAGTTTGCATTGACAAGAAAACAGGTCAAACACTCCGCTCCTGGTGTAGGGGCTACAAAATCGTCGTTGTATGTGCCATTAAGGTGATTAAATGGGATATTCTGTAAAACTTGAAGATGAATTGAAGATTGCAAAGGCTTTTGGTAAGGATCTCAGGATATCTCCAAAGCATGCGAGAGAAATCTGTAAAGAACTTAAAGATAGGAAATTAAGTTACGCCAAAAAATATCTGGAAGAAGTAATTGAGATGAAAAAAGCTGTACCCTTTAAAAGGTACAGAAAAAAGATGGGTCACAAGAGATTGTATAAATGGGATACTGGCAGATACCCTGTGAAAGCCTCTAAGAGGATCTTAAGACTCCTAGAAGAAGTGAAATCAAATGCAGAGTATAAAGGATTGGATCTAGATAAACTGAGAATAATTCATATTTCTGCTTACAAAGGTCTTGTTATTCCAGGCTGGATTCCTAGGGCGTATGGAAGGGCAACGCCGTTCAACGAGTGTACAACAAATATAGAGGTAGTAGTGGAGGAAATATAATGGTAATTGAAAGAAAAATCATAGAGGAAAATCTTAAAAATACATCAATAGCTGAATATTTGGCTAAATACTTAGAGAGAGCGGGATACGGTGGAGTGGATATAAAGAGAAGCCCTTTAGGGACGAGGATAATAGTGAAGGTAGAAACTCCTGGTTTGGTGATAGGAAGGAAAGGGAGATCAATAAGAGAGTTAACAAAAGATCTTGGAGAAACATTCAATATTGAAAATCCTCAAATAGAGGTAGAAGAGATCAAAAATCCAGAATTAAACGCGAATGTTATGGCCCATAGGACTGCGTCTGATCTGGAGAGGGGATATCATCACAGAAGAACGGCATACAAAATTCTGAGAAAAATAATGGATAGAGGAGCTAAAGGAGCCGAGATAGTAATTTCGGGCAAACTCTCAGGGGGGAGATCGAGAACTGTCAGATTCACAACTGGGTACCTAAAAAAGTGCGGAGAACCTGCCCAGAGACTTGTGGATCGGGGATATTCAATAGCAAAATTAAAACTTGGTGTCATGGGTGTTACTGTTAAGATAATGCCTTCTGATGTTATTTTGCCAGATGAAGTATATCTCATCGAAGAAAAAGAAGATAAAGGAGAAGACACAAGTATTAAAGGAGAAGTTAAGAAAGAAGCTAAGAAAGAAATAAAGAAAGAACCTAAAGAAGTTAAGAAAGAAGCTAAGAAAGAAATAAAGAAAGAACCTAAAGAAGTTAAGAAAGAAGCTAAGAAAGAAATAAAGAAAGAACCTAAAGAAGTTAAGGAGGAGTAATATGGCGATACTGAGAAAGGATGAGATAAGAGAAATGGAAATAGAAGAGATGTATGAAAAACTTGGCGAACTCAAGTCTGAGTTTTCCAGGGAAAAGGCACTATGTGCTACGGGTAGTGCACCTGAGAATCCAGGAAAGATTGGAGAGTTGAGAAGGACGATGGCAAGAATAAAAACAATAATAAAAGAAACAGAGAGGAGGAAGTAATGCCTGATATATGCCCAATATGTGGGTTGCCTAAGGAACTTTGTGTATGCGAAGAGATTGCAATACCGGAACAGCAGATAAAGATCTATACCTCAAGAAGGAGATTCGGAAAGCTGATGACCGTCATAGAAGGAATCAACAGCAATGATATAGAGCTCACTGAGCTCTGTAAGATGCTGAAATCGAAGTGTGCCTGCGGTGGAACAGTAAAAAAAGGAAAAATTGAATTACAAGGGAATCATATAAGAAAAGCAAAAGATATATTAGTCGACATGGGATACAGCAAAGAAATGATAAGAACATGAAAAGAGAGCTGATTGGCAAAAAAATCAAAGTAGTAAAGAGCGTGAATAAAGCATATATCGGGATCACAGGTACTGTGATTGATGAAACAAGGAATATGCTGACCCTCGATGACGGAAGAAAGCTTATAAAAGAAAATATCACCATTGAAATGGATGGAACTGTGTTAGATGGAAAATATATAGTAGGAAGACCTGAAAATAGGATAAAGAGGTGAAATAAATGGAATGTGAGGACAAAAACTGTCCTATTCACGGGAATTTGAAAACCCGGGGAAGAATACTTGAAGGCGTCGTAATAAGCGACAAAATGCGTAACAGTGTAGTTGTAAAAAGAGAGCTTTTGGAGTATATCCCTAAATATGAGAGGTACGCAAAGAAATCTTCAAAAATTACTGCTCACAATCCCCCCTGTATTAATGCAAAACTAGGAGACAATGTAAAGATTGCAGAATGTAAACCTATAAGTAAAACAAAGAGTTTTGTTGTAATTGAGGTGATCTAATGGTAAAGAAAGGAGCTGGAGCTACAAGAGGTAGATCTCCTATAAGACCAATAAGATCATTGATAACAGGATCCAGTTTGGTCTGCGCAGATAATACTGGAGCAAAAGAACTTGAGATTATCTCTGTCATAGGCTACAAGGGTACATTGAGAAGGTATCCTTCCGCAGGTATTGGCGATATGATCGTGGCATCTGTGAAGAAAGGAAAACCAGATATAAGAAAGACAATTGTCAAGGCTGTTATAATAAGGCAAAGAAAAGAGTACAAGAGGCTCGATGGAATGAGAGTGAAATTCGATGATAATGCAGCGGTAATAGTAACTCCCGAGGGAATGCCCAAGGGATCTGAGATAAAAGGGCCTGTAGCTAAAGAAGCTGCTGAAAAATGGGTAAGATTATCTGGAATTGCCAATATGATATTATGAGTGTGATTTTATGACTATACAAAGGAGAAAACAAAGAAAAAAGCATTTTAATGCACCTTTACATAAAAAACAGAAGTTTATGTCAGCACCGTTGTCTGTAAATCTCAAAGAAAAGTACGGTATAAGGAGTTTACCTGTCAGGAAGGGAGACAAGATAAGGGTGCTGAGAGGGGATTACATATTCTCTGAGGGTAAAGTTATGAAGGTAGATCTGAAGAGTAACAGAATACTTGTTGAAAAAGTTACGAGGGAGAAAACAGACGGTACAGAAGTAAATATACCTTTTCACCCATCAAATGTTGAGATAATCGATCTGGATCTTAAAGATGAGGAAAGAGCAAAAATTATTGAGAGGAGAGGGGTATGACGAGAATAGGAGAAAAAAAGAGCCTAAAAAGATCGAAAGCTCCGAAAATATGGAAAATTCATAGGAAAAATAAAAAATGGACAGTTAAAAATATCCCGGGTCCACATTCAGGCGAAAAAGCAATTCCTTTATTGTTCATACTGAGAGATTATCTTGGATATGCGCAGACGAAGAGAGAAGCAAAGATAATTTTAAACAGAGGTTTGGTACTCGTAGATGGAAGAATAAGGAAGGATGAAAGATTTCCTGTAGGTGTGATGGATAGTGTAGAGATACCAAAAACAAAGGAGTGTTATAGGGTTCTTCCAAACAGAAAGGGCGAAATATATCTTTACAAGATTCAAAAAGAGGAGAAAGACCTGAAAATTTTCAGTATAAGGGGTAAAACACTTTTAAAAAATGGCGTAGTTCAGTTAAGTCTCCATGATGGGAGAAATATAGTCGGAGACAATACTTATAACGTTCACGATACGATACTTTACGATTTAAATAAAAAAGAGATAAGAGAGCACATTCCATTTAAGAAAGGCACCTTGGGATTCGTGGTAAAGGGAAACAACGTTTCAAAGATTGGAAAAATTGTGGAGATAGATAAGAGAGAAACTGGTCACAGTACTGTTACCTTGGAAAACAAAAGGGAGAGATTTAAGACATTGAAAGAGTACGTATATGTAGTTGGGAAAGGAAAAAGTTTAATCTCGATACCGGAGGTGGCTTAATGCATAAGACGGAAAGACCAAGAATAGAAAAGGTAGTTATAAATATGGGTATCGGAGAGTCGGGGGAAAAACTTGCAAATGCTGAGTCACTGTTAGAAAATTTGATAGATCAGAAGCCCATAAAAAGAAAAGCAAAGCAGACTAATAAAGATTTCGGGATCAGAAAAAATGAACCTATAGCTGTAAAGGCAACTTTGAGAGGTAAAAAAGCTTATGAATTCTTAAAAGATGCTTTTGAAGCTGTAGAAAATAAGATAAGTTCAGATCATTTTGATATGTATGGTAACTTCTCATTTGGTGTTAAAGAGCACATAGATCTCCCAGGAGTAAGGTATGATCCAAAGATAGGTGTTTTTGGAATGGATGTCTGTGTATCACTGGAAAGACAGGGATACAGGATCAAAAGAAGGAGGATAAAAAGAAGAAAGATCTCTCCAAATCATAGGATAAAAAAAGAGGAAGGGATAAACTTTATTAAAGAGCAGTTTAAGGTGAATGTTTATGAGTAAAGGAAGCAGAAAATGCAGAAGATGCGGCAGTCATGAAGCTGTAATAAGAAGATATGGGTTATACCTCTGTAGAAGATGCTTTAGAGAGGTAGCACCAAAATTAGGTTTCAAGAAATATGTATGAGGTGTAAAAATGTTAAACGATCCTTTGGCAGATGCACTTTCCAATATAACGAATTATGAAAGAGCTAGAAAAAATGAGGTGTTAATACCCGCATCCAAAACAATTGGAAATATATTAAAGATAATGCAAGATTACGGCTTTATTGGTGCCTTTGAATTTATAGACGATGGAAAATCCGGAAATTATAAGGTAGAACTTATAGGAAATATAAATAAGTGTGGCGTAATAAAGCCCAGATTTCCTGTGAAGAAAGATGAGTTTGAAAAATGGGAAAAAAGATTCTTGCCTGCGAAAAACTTTGGGATATTACTTATATCAACTCCCAAGAGTATCATGAGCCACAGAGATGCATATAAAAACGAAACAGGCGGGAGATTGTTAGCGTATGTGTATTAGGTGAGATTATGGTAGTAGATATAGAAGAGATTACAGTTCCTGAGAGTGTGGAACTCAAGTTTGAAGGGAATACCATTAAAGTTAAAGGTAAGAATGGAGAACTTCATAGAGTTTTTGATTATCCAAGTATTATAATAAAGAATGAAGATGGAAAACTCAGGATATCCTCTTCCTCCAATAGGAAAAGAGACATAGCAATGATAAGAACAACTAAAGCGCACATAGTGAATATGATCAAAGGGATAGAAGAAGGATTTCAATACACATTGAAGATAGTTTATGCTCACTTTCCAATGAATGTAAAGATAGAAGGGAATAAAGTAGGCATCTACAATTTCTTAGGCGAAAAGCATCCCAGATTCGCAAAGATCGTTGGAGATACTAAGGTTACAATTAAAGGAGATACAATAACAGTAAGAGGAATAAACAAAGAAGAAGTAGGTCAGACATCTGCAAATATAGAACAGGCTACAAGAATAAAGAAAAGGGATACGCGAGTATTTCAGGACGGTATATACCTGGTTGAAGGTGCGTAAAGATGAATGAAAGATTACTCAGGATCAAAAAGGAAAAAAATAGAAAAAGACCGAAGTTTTTAAGACAGGAAACATGGAGATTTATAAAGTTCAAAAATAAACCTGCATGGAGAAAACCAAGAGGACATTCTTCAAAGATGAGAAGGAAACTTAAAGGAAATCCTCCTGTAGTAAATATAGGATATAGAAATCCGAAGCTTGTGAGGGGATACCATCCCTGCGGACTCCCGGAGGTACTGGTTCACAATGTAAATGATTTGGAGAATCTAAAAGATGTCGCCGTGAGAATAGGGAATGTAGGAACAAAGAAAAAGATTGAAATTCTTAAAAAGGCATTAGAAAAAGATTTAAAACTTTTGAATCCGAAAATAAAGTTTATCAAGGTAAGTAGTGAGGAAGACATGGTAAATAATGTAAATATTAAGGATTATGCTCAAAGTTTTGTCATTTCCAAAAAATTGAGTGATGAAGATAGAGAAAAAATAGAACAGAAAGCTGAAGAGCTTGGAATTGTATTTCAGGAGTGATGGTTATGAATGTAAAGGTACAAAAGAGAATTGCAGCCGAGATTCTTGGATGTGGAGTACACAGGATCTGGATAAATCCGGAAGAAAGGGATAAAGTAAGCATGGCTATAACGAGAGGAGATGTTAAAAAGCTGGTAAGAGATGGCATAATAAAAAAAAGACCGGAAGTATCTATAAGCAGGGGTAGAGCAAGAATTCTCCATAAAAAGAAGAAACTGGGAAGAAGAAGAGGCCATGGAAGCAGGAAAGGAAAGAAAACAGCTAGAATGAATAAAAAAAGAGCATGGATAAACACAATAAGACCTTTAAGAAGAGAACTTAGAGATTTAAGAGAGAAAAATAAACTTGAGCCTAAGAGTTATCGAAAACTTTATAGAATGGCAGGAAGTGGAGCATTTAGAAGCGTGGCATATATGAACTCCTATATAACTGAGCGAGGGTACGCAAAACGGTGATCAAATGAAGAAATTAGCTTTCAAAAGAAGAAGAATGGGAATAACAGATTATGATCAGAGATATAAATTAGTAATGTCAGGGAAACATAGAATGGTAATCAGGACTTCTTTGAATCACATAAATATCCAGATAGTAAGATCGGAAAAAAGTGGAGATAGAACGTTAGTTTCTGCACACTCCAAAGAGCTCGAGAAAATGGGTTACAAAGGTCACTGTGGAAATTGTACTGCTGCTTATTTAACAGGACTGTTATGCGGATACAAGATCAAGAAGGAGGGTATAGATGGTACTATATTAGATATTGGACTCAAATCTGCCACCAAGGGAGCAAATATTTTTGCTGCTCTCAGGGGAGTGATAGACGCAGGTATTGAAATACCACATAACGAAAAGATACTCCCGGATAAAAAAAGAATACGGGGAGAACATATAGCTGATTATGCCTCCAAACTTAATAAGGAAGAATACTCCAAAAAATTCAGTAACTATATCAAGAAAGGATTAAAACCCGAAGAATTGCCAGTTCATTTTGACGAGATTAAGAATAAGATAGAGGAGATTGTATGAACAAGGAAGAATGGATACCGAAGACAAACCTGGGAAGAATGGTAAAAGCAGGAGAAATCACAAGCATTGAAGAGATAATCTCAAAAGGAATCTCTATCAGAGAGCCCGAAATAGTTGACGTTTTACTTCCTGAGGTGACAAATAGGGAAAACCAGGAGATCATTGATATTAATATGGTGCAGAGAATGACAGATTCAGGTAGAAGAGTAAAATTCAATGTAATTTGTGCAATAGGAAACAAAAATGGGCTTGTTGGCTTAGGACAGAGTAAGGCCAACGAGGTAGGAACAGCCATCAGAAAATCACTGAATAATGCGAAATTAAATATAATAAGAGTAAAGAGAGGTTGTGGATCATGGGAATGCGGCTGTGGAACACCCCACTCTATTCCATTTAAAGTTACTGGAAGATCTTCAAGTGTTACAGTTACTTTATTTCCTGCACCGAGAGGATTGGGACTTACTATAGGTGATGTAGGCAAAAAAATAATAAAACTTGCGGGGATCACAGATATTTGGTCAAGATCATTTGGACAGACACAAACAACTATCAACTTTGCAAAAGCGATCTTCGATTGCCTTAAAAATGCAAATAATATGAGCTGTCAGGAAAGACATATAAGGGGCCTCGGTATAATTGATGGATCGATAAAGGAGCCCGCTCCAGTCACAGAGGAGACAAAGGAAGAGGAAATAAAAGAAGAGGACTCAAAAGAAGATATGGTAAAAAGGGATGAATCAAAGAAGAGTAAAGTAAAAGAAGAGGGATCAAAGGAAGGTGAGTCCGGTGGATAGAGTTGCAGTGATAAGGGTCAGAGGAACGGTGAATTTGGAGAGGAAGATAAAGGATACTTTAAAGATGTTCAATCTCGAAAAAACTAATAACTGTATAGTTATAGATAACAGAGACAGCTACAAGGGCATGCTACAGAAGGTGAAAGATTACGTGACGTTTGGAGAGATTGACAAAGAAACTTTCAAAAAACTGCTGCTGAAATGGGCGAGGCTTCCGGGTAACAAAAAGATAGACGAAAAATATATAAAAGAAAAAACAGGAAAAACTGTGGATGAATTCGTTGATGAATTCTTTGAATTCAAAACTGATCTTGATGATCTCGGAATAAAAAAAGTTTTCAGGTTACATCCTCCTAGAAAAGGATACAGAGGAGTCAAACTGGGTTATAATCAAGGAGGATCCCTGGGTTACAGAGGAAAAGATGTAATTTCTTTGCTCGAAAAAATGATTTAGGTGATTTTGTGATCAGAAAAAAGAAGAAAACATATAAGATGAGAGGTTCAAGGCATTGCGGTGGCGGATGTGCCAAAAAAAGGAAAGGTGCAGGTCATAGAGGAGGAAGAGGCAATGCAGGATCAGGAAAGGAAAAGAAGCAGAAATACACATGGTTTTTAAAATATGAGCCTGACCATCTTGGTAAACATGGATTTAAAAGAATTCCAGAGCTTAGAAAAAGTAAATCTGCTGTTAACCTCAGGTACCTGAATGATAATCTTGAAAGACTTCTGGAGAAAGGGGTGGCTTTTAAAGAAAAAAATAATATAATAATAGATGTATCCAAACTTGGAGTTTCCAAAGTATTGGGTGAAGGTAAGCTCACTAAAAAATTTTCTGTGAAGGCGGATGAATTTTCAGAAAAGGCGAAGATGAAGATCGAAAAAGCAGGAGAAAAAGCGATCGCAGGTGAAGCAAATGTCTAAACTAGAGGCTCTTTCACCGTTATACAGGTTTATTCCTGAGGTCTCTATACCAAAGAGACATATCCCATTCAAAGAGAAGATCACATGGAGTGCATTGGTATTGAGTATATATTTTGCACTTTCACAAATACCGCTGTATGGCGTGTCAGAAAAAGCAATGGATTGGTTTGCAGGGTTTAGAGTTGTTCTTGCAGGAAACAGCGGAAGTATACTACATCTTGGTATAGGCCCTATTGTAACAGCAGGGATAATAATGCAGTTATTGGTAGGATCCGATATCCTGGATCTTGATCTTACAACGCACAAGGGTAAGGCGACATTCCAGGGCACACAAAAGCTTTTGGCTATATCTCTCTGTTTCTTTGAAGCCTTTGCAATGGCACGTGGGCAGGGAATGGCAGAAGGAACGATGTTAATTGTCGTTATATCGCAGATGGCGTTTGGTGGGATTCTGGTAATGATCATGGATGAAGTTGTCACAAAATGGGGATTCGGATCAGGGATCTCGTTATTTATTGCGGGAAGGGTTTCTGCACAGATAATCTGGAGAAGTTTCAGCTTTTTAGCCAGTGCAGATATTCCAGATCAGCTTATAGGTGCTATTCCTGCATTTATCAAATCGTTTATCAGTGGGAATCCGGAATGGACGAGACCTGGCATTCTGGCGGGGATGGATCAGGTATTCTTTACCTTTATAATATTCTTTATTATAGTTTATATTGAGTCGATCAGAGTGGAGATACCACTGTCATATGGAAAATTCAAAGGTATCAGAGGGAGATACCCTATAAAATTTATTTACGCCTCAAATATTCCAATGATTTTGACAGTGGCAATGTTTGCCAATGTACAGCTAATGGCCCAGATCTTAAACACGAGAGGTATAACGTGGCTCGGTACATTTGATTCTCAAGGTAATGCTGTTTCTGGTATGGTGAATTATATACAACCTCCAAGAGGCTTAGGCCCCCTTATGCGAGAACCCCTTGGAGCATTGGTATATCTTATAATAGTAGTGTTATTATGCATATTCTTTGCAGTGTTATGGATAGAATTAACTCAGATGGGGCCAGAGGCTGTGGCAAAGAAGTTAGAAAGATCGGGAATGCAGATTCCAGGTTTCAGGAAGGATCCGAGAGTTCTGAGGAAGGTCCTCTCCAGATACATACCTCAGGTCACAGTAATGGGTGGAGCAGCAGTTGGAATAGTAGCTGTTTTCGCCGATTTTACAGGAGCACTGGGAACAGGAACAGGAATTTTACTGACTGTGGGCATAGTTTACAGACTGTATGAAGAACTCATGAAAGAACAGATGGGCGAGATGTTCCCGGCTCTCAGAAAAATTATAGGAAGTGAGTAGAATGGAAATATTAGATTCGATACTAAGTGTGTTTTATGGGCTTTTTGATGCGATCTTCGGAAAATTTTTTCCTTCTCGTGGAGAGGAAGTAATAGCAGGCAATGTGTATACGGAGTACATACTTGGAGTAACTCTCGTTGCCCTAGCAATAGCTGTTTTTATAACAGGGGTGAATTATTTTCTTATAGATCACGAAGAAATGAAAAGAATCAGAAAAGAGACATCGGAATATAGAAGTAAACTTATGAAAGCCCAAAGAGAAGGAAATAAAAAACAAATAAGGAAATTAGAGCTGCAGAAGAAAAGAATAAATGAATTAAATGCAAAAATGACTACAATGAGCTTTAAACCAATGATCATTACGATGATTCCAATATTTATTCTCTTTGCATGGTTCAGGCATACTCCGGCATACGGAATACCGATCCTTGATTTACCCTTTGCTTTGTTTGATATGCCTGTGGTAGGCTCTATCCTCGGGTTTTTCAGAAGAGGAACTATACTAACAGCCAGTCAATTGGGTGCATTTGGCTGGTATTTTCTCTGCGTATCTGTATTCAGTCAATTTATAAGGAAGATTTTAAACATGGATTAGGGTGATCATATGAGAGGAATGTACAGATCGAGATCATTGAAAAGAAAGTTTGTAAGAACACCAGGAGGAAACTCAACTCTTCATTTCAAGAAGAAAAAGCATAGTAAACGCAGGTGTGCGGAATGTGGAGCCGAGCTTCATGGTGTACCAAGGGGATCTCCAAAGGAAATAAAAAAACTCAGTAAAAGTAAAAAAATACCGACAAGGCCATATGCTGGATATTTATGTTCCAAATGCATGAGAAAGCTCATCAAAGAAAAAGTTAGAGTGGAGTTATGAAGATCACGATAGGAGGGCCTCCTGGAAGTGGCACTACCACTTCAGCGAGGCTCATAGAAAGAAACTTGAGTTTTAAACATATATATGCAGGTTTGATCTTTAGAGAACTTGCAGAAGAAAGAGAAATGAGCCTGGAGGAGTTCAGTAAGCACGCTGAGGATAATAGGGATATAGATAATTTAGTAGACAAGAGGCAGAAAGAGCTTTCAGAAAAATACGAAAAATGTATAGTTGAGGGGAGAATGGCAGCATATTTTGTAAACGCCGACTTGAAAATATGGCTTACAGCTCCTTTCGACGCAAGGGCTGAAAGAATTGCGAATAGAGAGAAGAAGAGTCTTGAAGAAAGCAAAAAAGGAATAAAGATGAGAGAAAGAAGTGAAAAAAAAAGATACAAAAAATTTTATGGAATAGATATAGATGATCTCTCTGTATATGATCTGATAATCAATACAGATAAATGGGAACCCGCAGGTGTTTATAAGATAATAAAAAAAGCGATAGAGGTGAAAAGATGATAGATATCGGGAGAGTCTGTACTAAAATATCAGGAAGAGAAGCAGGAAATAAATGTGTAATTGTAGATGTTATAGATGAGAATTACGTCGTAGTTTCAGGCCCGAATGTTAAAAGAAGAAGATGTAATATAAAGCATCTTGAGTTTCATCCAGATGTAAAAAAGATAGAAAAGGACGCTTCAGATGAAAAGATAAAGAGATTACTGAGTTAATTTTTATGAAATATGGAAAAACTCCGGAAGAAAGAACTGTGGAAGAGCTGATAGAAAAAGGCCTGATCGTTCTCGATAAAACTATGGGACCTACGTCGCATGAGATAGTCGCATGGATAAAAAAGATTTTGAACATAAAGAAAGCAGGACACTCGGGAACGCTAGATCCCCATGTTACGGGTGTGTTACCTGTAGCAACGCAAAAAGCCACAAGAGTCTTGAAGTTAATGCTCGAATCCGATAAAGAGTATATATGCGCAATGCGGCTCCATAAACCTATATCAGAAAAAAGACTTCGAGAAATATGCAAAGAGTTTACTGGAAAAATATATCAGAAACCTCCTGTAAAATCAGCTGTAAAAAGAAAGCTGAGGATTAGAGAAGTAAAAAATATAGAGATACTTGAGATAGAAGAAAAGGATGTTCTCATGAGAATAAACTGTGAGGCTGGGACGTATATCAGAAAGCTATGTTATGACATTGGCGAAGCACTTGGAATCGGAGCGAACATGGAAGATCTGAGGAGAACAAGAGTGGGACATCTCGGAGAAGAGAATTTAGTGACGCTCCATGAGCTTTTAGATGCGTATATATTCTGGAAGGATGAAGGCATAGAAAGTGAGATAAGGAGATGTGTGCATCCTATAGAGGAAGGTATAAATATACCAAAGGTATGGATTAAAGATACAGCTGTAGATGCTATCTGTCATGGAGCTAGATTAATGGCAGTCGGAGTTGAAAAATGCGAGGAAATTCAAGTAAATCAGAGGGTCGTTGTGATGACACTGAAAAATGAACTGGTAGCGCTAGGAAAAGCGGCAATGAGTTGCAGAGAGATGCTGGAGAAAGAAGGTGTTGCTGTGGTAACTGAGACTGTGATTATGGAGCGGGATACGTACCCAAAGATCTGGAAAATAAACTGATAAAAAGATATATAAATTGTGGATATAAAAATAAATAAGAAATGCCGGGGTTGCCGAGACTGGAAAGGCGCGAGCCTGGAGAGCTCGTTCTCGTAAGAGATCGAGGGTTCAAATCCCTTCCCCGGCGTTAAGTTAAAAATTCAGGAGATGATCACATGAGCGAGTTCAGACATATAATCCGTATAGAAGGCGTGGATTTAGATGGGAATAAAAAGATAGAGTTAGCTTTAACAGGTTTAAGAGGAATTGGAATGAACTTATCTCGGAGTATAATTCGAGTATCTGGGATAGATCCCAATGTAAAGCTTGGCAATCTTGACGATAAGTCAATAGAAAAAATAAAAAATGTACTAGAAAATCCGAAAAAATTTAATATTCCTGTATGGATGCTAAACAGGAAAAAAGACTACGAGACAGGAGAAGATAAACATATATTTGAAGCACAGCTGGCAATTATGAATAGAGATGACATCAACAGACTTAAAAAGATCAGAGCTTATAGAGGTATCAGGCACGAGCTTGGTCTTCCTGTAAGAGGACAGAGAACAAAATCGAGTTTCAGGAAAGGCAGAGCTATAGGTGTAAGTAGAAGAAAAGTGCTTAGGGAGAAGAAAAGTGCTGAGAGAGAAAAAAAGAGGTGAATAAATGGGCGATCCTAAGTTTTCAAGAAAGAAATATGAAACTCCTCATCATCCATGGCAAAAAGATAGGATAGATCGTGAGAATGAACTTTTAAAGAAGTATGGATTAAAAAATAAAAAAGAAGTATGGAAAGCAGAGTCGAGACTGAGGAAGTTAAGAAGACAGGCAAGAGTTCTCTTAGCATCTACAAGTGAAGAAGCAAAAAAAGAGGAAGAAGAACTGATTCGGAAACTTCAAAGATTGGGTATACTCAAAGAAGACGCCAATCTTGATAATATTCTGGAGCTGGATATACAGGACATCCTTGACAGAAGGCTTCAATCAGCAGTTTTCAGGAAGGGCCTGGCAAAAACACCGAAGGAAGCAAGACAGTTAGTAGTATATAAACATATTAAACTTGGAGACAGAGTTGTAACCTCTCCGAGTATGCTTGTCAGTAAAAATGATGAAGATTTAATAGAAAAGAAGGAGGCTTTTAAAAATGACTAAAGATGAAAAATGGGGAGTAGCCCACATATATGCGTCTTTTAACAATACAATTATTCACATAACAGATCTAAGCGGCGCAGAAACAATTGCGAGAGTTTCTGGAGGAATGATAGTTAAAGCAGATAAGGACGAATCTTCTCCCTATGCAGCTATGAAGGCAGCGGCCGTTGCAGCCGAGACAGCTCTGGAGAGAGGGATTGTAGGAGTTCATATAAAAGTCAGAGCTCCAGGTGGAAGTAAAATCAAAAACCCTGGTCCTGGAGCGCAAGCCGCAATTAGATCACTGGCAAGAGCAAAGTTAAAAATAGGAAGAATAGAAGATGTCACTCCGATACCCCATGATGGGACGAGACCCAAAGGTGGGAAAAGAGGAAGAAGATTATGAAGGTAACACTTTTGTTCGAATCTGATTCAAAAATAAAAATGATGATAGAAGATGTTGATGTAGGATTTGTCAACGCTCTAAGAAGGATTTTAGTTTCGGAGATTCCTGTATACGCTGTAGATCATATAGTTGTTTATGAAAACACGTCTCAATTATATGACGAGATTTTGGCTCACAGACTGGGACTCATACCTCTGAGTACACCCTTAAATGTGACCAAAGAAGTAACTCTGAGTATAGAAAAAGAAGGGCCCTGTATAGTTTATTCGGGAAATATGATATCAGACGACGAGTTGATAAAGCCCATAATACCAGATATCCCAATAACAAAGCTCGGGGATAATCAAAAAATAAAGATAAACTGTATTGCCACAGTAGGAATTGCCAAGACTCACGCCAAATATCAGTCCTGTCTTGTTTTTTATAAGTACTTCCCTGTAATAGAAATAAATAAAAAGTGTGATCTCTGTGGTGTTTGTGTAGAAGCCTGTCCAAGAAACATACTGGAGATAAAGAATGATTCCATAGAAATGGTAAATATAGAAGAATGCACCCTCTGTAGAAGCTGTGAAGAACAGTGTGATCTGAAGGCTATAAATGTAACTTATGACTCAAGAAAATTTATATTCACAATTGAAAATTATGGAAATATGAGCATAAAAGATCTAATTGAAGTCTCGACAAGTATAATAGAAGAGAAATGTGATAATTTCATAACTGCTCTTGCGGGGGTTGCCGAGCATGGTCAAAGGCGCTAGGTTGAGGGCCTAGTTCTGTAGGGATCCGCGGGTTCAAATCCCGTCCCCCGCACTGAAACCTCAGTGCACACGGTAGGCGACATTCAGCTTCGCTGAAGTCCCCTTTCTTTCTTAAAAGAAAGAAAACATGCATGAAAAGAAAGAATTGTTTGAAAAGGAAGAGGGTTGAGGGAGAAACGTAGTTTCTCCTCATAAGAAACCGTTCTGGAAAGAAAAAAAAGGAATTATTCTAAAAGAAAAAACGGTTCTCCAAAAGGAAACAAAAATAATTATCTTCTTTAGAAAAAAATTAAAATATCAGAGTTTTAGCCGTATTTCCCATGTTGTTGTAGATCCATCACTGTATTCGTTTGTCAATATGAAAGTTTTGGGAAGGTACATGCCCGTCTCAAAATTGAGCCATAACCGGAATCCCTCATCAGAATCAAAGACCTGTTCAATGACGCTGAGTTCTTCCTCCGTGCCTGTGAGAATGAACGATATATCGACTCGACAATCGTGAGACTTTCCACTGGAATCGATTACTTTCATCACCTTCGGTTTCCACAATATCTCCTCTTTCATTAAGTTTTGAATGAATACTTCAACAAAGTATCCTCCAGGCTGCCGTCCACGATATGACTTAGTTACAGTCCATACTACTACGTATAGTTTTCCATCATCCAACGGCTCGTCCATTCCTCCCGTTAACGTGGTATGCGTAGGTGCTGGAGGCGTTGTTGGTGCGGGGGTAGTAGTAGGTGTTGGTGTAGTAGGTACAGGAGTGGTCGTGGGTGGGGTTGTAGTTGGGGGAGGTGTAGTAGGTACAGGAGTTGTTGTTTGTGTAACTGTTCCCACTGGTTTTTGGATTGGAGTCTCAGTGGCAGTGAGTCCCCCTTTACCTGAAAAGGTAAGATATATCCCACCGACTGCCACCACTGCAATTATCACTATCCCAGCTATCATTTTAGGATTAATTCTTAATCCTTCCTTTGAAGGTTTTTTCTCTTTTACTTCTCTTTTTGACAGATCAAAACCACATTTTTCACAGAAAACTGAACCTTCTTTAATCGAAGCTCCACATTTTGGACAGTATTTTAATTCTCCTTTTTTTAATTTCTCATCCATAACAACTTACTCCTTTTATTGGATTTATTTTCAATAAACTGCTCTCAATACACTATCTCTTCTTCCTTTTTAAAGCACTGAAAATGTTTATAATTATGAATAGTATAAAGATTGCAACAGGAAGAAATGCTGAAGGCCCTATACTTTCTATATACTCCCAGAATATGTTTATAAATACCAGGACGACAAGAATAACTATAATCACCCAGAACAGCGAAGAAAATGCTGGTTCGGATTTTACAGGTTCATACGTATCTCTCTTTGGAACTTCATGTTTTTCATACTCTAACATACTCTCTTTTTTCTCCATTGATTATATTAACGAACTGCAGTATTTAATGTTTTCTGTTATGGAAAAATATAAAATAGAAAATTAATCTCCCCAGAGACCGATATTCTTCAAAAACTCTTTGTCATATGATCTGCTCATCATCATGTCCTTATGCTGGTACAGTTCTCTTTCTAGATGGTCTAACGTCAGATAAAAGGCATCTTGAGGGCCCAATCCGTTATCTGTAGCTACAAAGAATCCTCCTTCTGTACCCATTCTGATCCTGCAGTTATAAACTTTTTTTCCCTGAGGAGTTTCCTTAAGTTTTTTGAAATATACAAAAACGTCTCCACTTTTCAGTATCTTGGCATATTTTTGGAGTACTACCTCTAATTCTTTAAGCATCTCTTCTCTTTCAAAGATCGTTCCTAACCCAGAAAATGTTATATAAAAACCCTTTCCTTTCTTAGGTATAGCTATTTGCTCTAGAAGATCTTTTCCTGTAACAATACCCACAATATCCTTGCCATCAGTTACTACTAGATATACTACCCCTCTAGATATCATTTTTTCTATCCCTTCTTTTATTTTAGCTTTATTATTTATTGTTTCCACAGTGGTACCCATTATTTTTCTGACAGGAGTACTTAAACGAGATCTTTTTTCGCTTATGTAGGTACCTGCTTCTATAGACTCCAAAGGAGCTGTTACCTCTCTCAGAATATCAAACATTCTCACGATCCCTACAAGTTCCCCCTTGTCATCTACCACTGGAAGGTGGGATATATTATACTCATGAAATATATTTATTACCCTGGCCAAAACATCGTCTTCGTTTACCAATATAAGATCTCTTGTCATCACTTCACTTATTTTCTTGTCACCGAGTTCTTTTTTTATCACTCTTTTTAAGATCATGTCCTGATCCACAATTCCTACCATCTTTCCTTTATCAAAAACAGGAATGTTCTTAATATTGTTCTCTATCATGAGTTTTGCCATCTTTACCAAATTTGTGTCCAGGGATATTTTTGGTACTGAATAAACAAATTTTTTTATTTTTGCTTTTGGATCTATTCTTGGTTTGATAACCTTTCTATCTAGAAGAACGCCTTTAAATTCTTTATCTTTGAATACATAAAGAACTTTTCTCTTTTTAAATTTCTTTATAGCATCACCTATACTTGCGTCATAGTCAATCTTTTCAAAATCTTTGGAAACTATCTCTCTTGCTTTTATATTTTCCATTTTTTCACCCCAAGGAAAAAAGAAAGGGAAAACAGAAATTACTTTTGTAACTTCTGTTTATTCAATTTTTATTTTTTTCCTTGATACTTCCTCAGATATTTTTGGCAGTATTATTTCCAAAACTCCGTTGTTACATTTCGCTTTTACCTTATCAGGGTCCACTTTTGTGGGCAAAGGTACTGTTCTATAGTATCCCGCATAGTCTCTTTCCTGATAGAAGTACCCTTCCTTTTCTTCTGTTATTAATTTCTTTTTTGAAGCTTTTATAGTTAACGTATCCTCATTGATATCTATCTCAATATCCTCTTTGTTGATACCAGGAAGTTCTGCTTGCACCAAGAGTTCTTTGCCCCTATCCACAACGTCCAATAAAGGCTCCCTGTAATTAAACGGCTTTATCCCTTTGGATGGAAGGGAAGGTTTTGTATAGATACTGCTGAACATTCTGTCCATCTCCTCTTGTATTCTTCTTATCTCATCAAATATATCCATATTGATCACCTCTTTGTTTTTTCAAAACTATATAGGTAACAACTATTTAAAAATCTTTTGGTCTAATATATTATGGATATAACTAAAAATCATGGTAAATAACTAAAAAATCTACCGAAAAATTTTTAAAGGGGAACATATTATATATTGATGTGATCACTATGGTCAGGTTTAAGGTTACAATAAAGGACGAAGAACCTCCATTTGAAAGAGACGTGGACAAATACATAAAATTCTTGTGCGACGTCCTAGGATTATCCACAGGAAGGGACACAGACGATACTACATGTAAAGTGTTTAAAAAAATAGTGGTACATTCCAGTAAGGGGGGTGTTACAACTACAAAAGATATCTGTGAAGAGATAAATATGAGTAGAGGTTCTGTAGTAAATCAGATAAATAAGATGATTGAGGCTGGAATGCTTAGAAAAGAAGGAAATTACTATGTTTTAAGAAGAAGAAACTTGATCAGAACGATGTGGGAGATAAGAGAGGATATTTTGAGAATGTTCGAAAAGATAGAGGAGATAGCAGAAGAATTGGATGAAGAAATAGGTTTACCAAAAGAAAAGAGGTGATTTTATGAAGGTAAAGGTTAGAGATGCCTATAAGTCAGATTATGGTAGGGGGATAGTAAGAATAAATCCCAGAGTCTTTGAAGAACTCGAATTGAGTTCCGGGGACACGGTACTCATAGAAGGAGAAAAAAAAGCGGTAGGACTCGCTTGGATGTCAGATGAGGAGGAAGGAATAGCGAGAATGGATGGGATACTGAGGCATAATGCGGGTGTGAGCATAGACGATACTGTAGAGATCAGCAAAGCAGAGTGTGTTCCTGCAAAAGAGTTAAAACTTGCTCCAAATCAAGGGATAAGGTTTGATCAGGGTTTTGTAACGTATGTGCACGATAGAATCCTGAACATGCCTTTCCTCAATGGAAACGTTGTTGTGATAGAGATAATGGGAAACGCGCTTCCGCTCACTGTTACAAACGTAAAACCAAAGGGAGTCGTGAGAGTTGTTCCAGAGACAAAGATAACCATCTCAGAAACCCCGCAGCCCGTGAGCGAAGGCTATACGGCTGTAAGTTATGAAGATATCGGTGGTTTAAAAGATGAGATAGAGAGAGTCAGGGAAATAATTGAAATACCCATGAAACATCCGGAAGTTTTCAAGAAACTCGGAATAACACCTCCAAAAGGTGTTTTACTCTATGGACCTCCGGGAACTGGAAAAACGCTTCTCGCAAAAGCAGTGGCAAATGAAACAGACTCCAATTTCGTCGTTATAAATGGCCCTGAGCTTATGTCAAAGTTCTATGGCCAGAGCGAAGAAAATCTGAGAAAAGTTTTTGATGATGCAAAACAGAACGCTCCGAGTATAGTTTTTATAGATGAGATAGATAGTTTAGCTCCTAAGAGAGGAGAAGTAACGGGGGAAGTGGAAAAGAGAATAGTTTCACAGCTGCTGACTCTTATGGACGGATTAGACCCGAGAGGAGATATCGTTGTTATAGCCGCCACAAATAGACCCGAAGACGTTGACGAAGCACTGAGAAGACCGGGGAGATTCGACAGGGAAATAGAGATAAGGATGCCGGATAAAGATGGTAGAAAAGAGATCCTTCAGATTCATACGAGGAGCATGCCGTTAGAAAATGTGGATCTCGATCATTATGCAGACATAACTCACGGATACTCTGGTGCGGATCTTGATGCTTTATGCAGAGAGGCAGGAATGAATGCGCTGAGAAGAATAGTTCCAGATCTTAAGAAAAGCGATGAAATCCTTTCAAAAGATGTTATAGAAAATCTCAAAATAACAGATGAAGACTTTTACAATGGTTATAAAAGGGTAGAGCCTTCTGCAATGAGGGAAGTTCTCATAGAAGTTCCGAAGATAAAATGGGATGATATTGGCGGATTAAATGATGTGAAACAGGAACTCAGGGAAACTGTAGAGTGGCCTTTGAAATATCCAGAGCTGTTTGAAGATGTAGGGATAGATCCTCTGAGAGGGGTACTGCTTTATGGACCTCCAGGATGTGGTAAAACGCTTCTCGCGAAGGCAATAGCAAATGAAAGCAATGCAAATTTCATATCTGTCAAAGGACCTGAACTGCTCTCAAAATGGGTGGGTGAAAGTGAAAAGGGAGTGAGAAAGATATTCTCAAGAGCAAGGCAGGCAGCTCCATCTATCATATTTTTTGACGAGATAGACAGTATCGCAGGGATAAGAGGATCAGACACATCGCAAGTCACGGAAAGAGTTGTAGCTCAGATTCTATCAGAGTTAGACGGCATATCTTCGTTAAAAGACGTTATAGTTGTAGGGGCTACAAATAGACCTGATTTGATAGACAAAGCTTTATTAAGGCCAGGAAGGTTTGAAAGGAGGGTATTTATACCAATGCCCACCAAAGAAGTCAGAAAAGAAATTTTCAAGGTGCATACGAAAAAAATGAAACTAAAAGATGTCGACATCGATCTATTGGTGGAGAAAACGTCGGGATATTCCGGAGCAGATATAGCATCCCTATGCAGGGAAGCAGGGATGAATGCGTTGAGAAAAGCAGTCAAGGAAGGTAAGAAAAAGATAGAGGGTGTCACAATGGAAGATTTCAAATCTGCATTAAAAAAGGTTAAACCTTCTGTCGATGAAGAACAGAGAAAACGCTGGGAAGATATGAAAGAGGGATTTTCGCACAGCATTTATAGATGATCTTTTTATAGTTCATCTACCCTCTCTATCTCTTTTACCAATACATCTATATCAAAAGGCTTGAGTAAAAATCCTACGGCCCCCATTCGGATAGCTTTCTTCTTTATAGAAGAGTCTGCGCTCGTAAATAATATTTTTACATTTTTGTCTATCTTCATTATCTCTTCCGACGCAAGGAGACCATCTCTTCCGTACATTCTGTAATCCATGACGACGAGATCAAAGTTTGAATTTCTGAACTTTTCCAATCCGCTCTCTCCGTCTATAGCTATCTCTACTTTATGTCCTATGGTTTCCAACACATCTTTGAAGAGTGTGAGGATCTCTATTTCGTCATCTATTATCAGTATTCTCATGACTCATCGCCCCTCCGCTCATTTCGCTCATCGGGCCGCTGAGCATGTACGTTCCTGACAAACCCTCCATTTATCACCGGAAGAGTGACAACTATCTCTGTCCCTTTCTTCACATCCTTTATCTCGAATCTTCCATTGAATCTATCGAGGATTTTCTTTGTGAGATAAAATCCTATTCCTGTTCGTTTTGACAACGTTTCAAGATTCTTGAGAATATCTTCTCTTTTCTCCTTTGATATTCCGAGACCATAATCGTGTATGTGCACACTGCAGAAACCATCTTTTTCTTCTGTTTTTACATCTATGATCACCGGATCATGGAACGTATATTCTACAGCATTTTCAAGAATGTTGAAGAATACTTTATCCAGGAAATCGTTAGCTTTGACATAGTATTTCTTGTCAATGTTGAGATTAACTTCTATTTTCCTATCAAAATATTCTTTTATCTCTTTTATAGACCTCTCTATAGACGTATTTAGATCGAATTTTTCTATTTTTGTATCTTTTATTATCTTTAATGTCTTTATACTCTCCGCAAGTCTTTTAGCTTTTTCTATAGATTTTTTTATACCCCTAACATTTTTCTTTCTCGTCTCTTCGTCCTTTGCATTCTTAAGAAGGTAGAGATATCCCGAGATAATCTGATTGATGTTTCCCACATCATGTCCCAAAATATCCGAGTAGAACTCTGCTTCCTTTCTTGCTTTTTCTTTTTCTTCGTCTGCCTGTTTGTGTTTTATAGCAATAGCGATCTGGTCAGAGATGAATTCCAGTAACTTTAGATCCTCTTCAGTATATACAGTTGGGGATGTATAGCTTTGAACAGCTATTACTCCAACAACTTTTTCATCGATCTTTAACGGTACTCCAAGCCAGACCAGAGGCAATTTGCCGATGGTTTCTATTTCGCCCTTTTCTGCAAGTTCTTTTATAGCCTTATTAGTGACCAATAGTCCTTTACCAAGTTTCATCACATACTCTGTTAGACCTTTGCCAGGCTTTCTGGAGGTGACTGCGGTAGCATCTCTTTCAGGATAGTTCTCGTCCACATAATATAGGAATGACAATAGTTCTTTTTCTTTATCATGTAATGCAATATAGAAATTTTTTGTATCTATTATTGTGCTGAGATGATTATGAATTGATCTGAATAGTTCGTTAAGATCTTTAGTTATATTTACTGCATTAGTGATTTTGTATAATACTGACTGGATTTGTTCAGCTCGTTTGCGCTCGGTGATATCACTAATGAAAACGATCCTGAGACCTGAAGAAATTATACGGGAGATAAACTGACATATCCGTTTTTCTCCATCCTTACGAGTTACTACTGCTTCTCTTATACAGGGACGCTCTTCTATAGTGATTGCTTTCCTTTCTTTGATCACTAACTTTCGATAATTTTCATCAGGATAGAGTTTCTCGAGCCATGTCTGGATATCTGGTATCTCTTTCTTGGAGTAACCTGTAATTTTCTCCAATTGGGGATTAAAAATCAAGAATTTTCCATTTTGGTTTCGGTCGATTACCGCAATTCCATAGGGAGCTGATTTAATAGAAACACGATACCGCTCTTCTGACTCTTTTAGTTTCTCTTCTGCCCTCTTTATTTCGGTGACATCACTTCCAACATCGAGCACCTTAGTTACTTTACCCTTCTCTTTTAGAGGTATACCTATTAGTTCAAAAAGTATCTCTCTGCCATCTTTTAATTTAATATTATAAATTGTTTTTTCTGTTATTTTTCCTTGCAAATTCTTCCTAAACTCTATGAATGCTTTTAATAGATCCTTTTTACCAAGTAACCCAAGTTTGGAGAAACTTTTATCCTTAGCATCTTTTAATCGCAAACCCGTTACTTCCTCAGCCCACTTGTTAGCTTCCAACATTCTTCCCTTCTTGTCAAGAGTAAATGCCACAAAAGGTAAATTTTCAAAAATTGTTTGATAATCTTCTTTGCTCTTCCTGAGTTCCTCCTCAGCTTTCCTTCTCTCAGTAATATCACTCCCAGAACTTAAGATACCGATTATATTTCCTTGTTCATCCCTCAATACAGAATTGTGCCACGCAATAACTTTCTCCTTGCCACTTTTAGTCAAAATAGGATTTTCATTATATTTAACGGGTTCCACTTCTCCAGCAAATAGCTTCTCATAAACTATTTTCACTTCATCTTTGATTTCTTCTGGGACAAAATTATCGGTCCAATTTTTGTCAATAATTTCCTTTTCAGTATATCCTAAGATCTCACAACCTTTTTTATTTATGAGAGTAACTTTTTGATCGGCATCAAGAACTACCATTAGAACCCCCGCAACATCAAGATATTTTTGTACTTTGTCTCTCTCTTCCCATAAAACTTTCTCAGATTGAATTCTTTTTAATGCTTCAGCAACGTGAGACATGAGAAGCTCTCCTAATTTAATGTCTTCTTCATTAAAGGCAGCTACTTGTGTAGAAACAGCTTGAAATACGCCCACATGTCCAACTGGTATACTTATCATCGCTCTATATTCCTCTAAAACAGGTTTTGCATCTTTATCTTTTTTCATGTCTTCTATCAAATAGGACTTTCTAGTTCTGTACGTTTTACCGATGATCCCTTCATTGATCGACATATCTTTAGTTCCCTCAGAAGGGGTAGTAGT
>Ga0315541_1000063_pt1 | contig 98836 bp, 101 predicted proteins | sample SalMarSW160190MG_FD_203095 | JGI IMG/M metagenome (GOLD analysis project Ga0315541, IMG submission 203095) | Salt marsh sediment microbial communities from the Plum Island Ecosystem LTER, Massachusetts, United States - Salt Marsh Sediment SW1601-190 ... | reverse complement strand
CTTTTATGAAACTGTCAGGAAGAAAAAGGATGGTACTTTAGTTCCTGTATCATTATCTGCAGGACCTATTATCTCCGAAGGATCGATAGTTGGAATTAATGTAACATATAAAGATATTACCGAGCGCAAGCGAGCCGAGGAAGAATTGCAAGAGAGTAAAAACAAGATTGAGCAACTCCATAAAGTAGCAACACAGATGGAAGCTGTACAATCGGAGGAAGAGGTTTATCAACTTACGGTAGATACTGCGGAAAAGATCCTTCAATTTAACATATGCTTAATTTACATGACGAAAGGGAATGGACTTGTAGTTAAAGCAACCTCTTCCGATATGCCTCTTGCTGGAGGCCAGGATATGTCGATTGATGATGGAATTGCTGGTAAAACTTACCGAACTAGTGAGTCCTATCTGACTGAAGATATAAAGGAGGAAAAGGAGGCAAGACCTTCTATAGATGAATATCGATCTGGAATAAGCATACCTATCGGAAAATTTGGCGTATTTCAGGCTATATCCACGAAAGTTGGTGCTTTCGATCAAGAAGATCTTAAAATGGCAGAACTCCTGATATCTCATACTATTGAAGCGCTTAAAAGGATTCGATCTGAGAAGGCATTGCAGGAAAGTGAGGAGAAATATAGATCATTAACTAATCAACTTCCTGTTGGAGTTTACAGAACGACAAAAGAAGGAAAATTTTTACACGCAAACCCTGCGTTGGCTACTGTTTTAGAATTTGAAAGCGTTGAAGATCTTATGAAAGTCTCGGAATCAGATGTATATAATGATCCACGCGAACGCATTAACCAGATAAAACAATGGAAAACTACCAAGGAGATTATCTCCAACGAACTCAAATTTCGCACAAAAAAGGGTAGAGAAATTTGGATTCGAGACACAGGACATGCTATACTTGATGAAAATGGAGAGATTAGTTACATTGATGGGATTATAGAAGACATCACTGACCGCAAAAAAGCAGAAGAACTCCTAAAAAACCAGAGAGAGGAACTTTCAGTGTTTGCACATACAGTATCCCACGATTTAAAGAATTATATAGGAATTATCCGAAATAGTGCTCAGTTCTCGCTTCTTAAAAAAGAATATGCAGAGAAGAATAATCAGAGAATAATCGATATGACAAAAAAGATGAAAGATTTTGTGAATCGGCAACTTGAGCTTGCCGATGCTGGTAAAGCAATAGGAGAGCTTGAGGAGATAGATCTCAACAAAATGATAGATGAAGTAGAAAAGGCTCATAGTATTGAGATACACAGAGAAGAATTGTCAATGATTAAAGGCGATCCACAAAAACTGAAGGAAGCATTCCACAATCTCATCCACAATGCAATAAAACATGGAAAAGCTGACAGAATAGAGATATCTTCAAAAAAGAAAAAAGATAGCTGCATTATCTGCGTAAAAGATAATGGTAAGGGAATTTCAGAAGAAGACATTGACAAAATCTTTGATATGGGATACTCAAAGACAGGTACGGGATTTGGTCTCACCATTGTGAAGAAAATAATAGAAGCGCACGATGGTAGCATTTCAGTGAAATCCAAAGAAGGAAAGGGAACTACCTTTGAAATAGTGCTTCCTTCTCGGGAGTAATATCTAAGATAAATGAAATGTAGGGGTATAAAAACTTATATATCCTTATTATGAATATTATTAGATGTCAAGAAATGCAATAATCTTGAATCCGAGCTCATGCCATGGGAGAGCAAAAAGGAAGTGGCCTCAGATTAAAAGATACTTGAAGGAATTAAATTATGAGTTTGATTTTTATGAAACACGAAAAAGAATGGATGAAAAAAGAGTTACAAGAAAGATATTAGAAAAGGGATGTGATGAGATCGTCGTTGTCGGCGGTGATGAGAGCATAAACTATGTGGCAGACGAAATTATGAAATTTTACAGCTCTTCAGGAAATATTATAGACAAAGCCAGAGATTCCAGCATAGTTCTGAACTTGATCGCTCTAGGCACAGGAAATGATACAAAGAGAACGTGGAGAGTTTACTCAAAAAAGAGAGAAAAAATGTAGAGGATTTAAAAACGGATTGTGAGTTATTGGTAGAAGGAGATATAAAAGAGATCGATATGGGCAAAGTTAACGATAACTATTTTATCAATCACGTCGGAATGGGTCTTGATTATTACGTTGTTAAAAATGCAGAAAATTTCAAATTTGTTCCATCGGCTTTTGTCTTGTCCGTTTTTTACAGCATCTCAAAGGAAAAACCATGGGATATTAAATTAGAGATAGATAATAAAGTAAAATATGAAGGTACAGCTTGGCTTGTAACTGCATGCAATGGGAAGTATTTCGGAGGTGGAATGAAAGCTGCACCTGATGCAGAGTTGGACGATGGTTTTTTCGGTATTATACTGGCAAAGTGCATATCCAAAATTAAATTTGTTGGAAACTTTTCAAAGGTATTCAAGGGCAAACATTTAGAAGTAGAAGGAATAGAATTTTTTAGAGGAAAAAATGTGGCTGTAAAATGTACAAAAAATGTAGGCTATGAGATCAATGGTGAGTTAATAAGTGAAGAAAAAGAGATAAACATAAAAATAATTGAAAGGGCACTGAAAATAAGGGTATGAACTATTTTTTCGTGCAGATTTTCTTTCTTTCTAAATAATTATTTTTGTTTCTTTTTTTGTGCACGTTTTTTTCTTAAAAGTTTTGCAGGGGACTTCAAATCTTTGATTTGAATGTCGTCTACCGTGTGCACTGAGGTTTCAGTGCGGGGGAAGGGATTCGAACCCTCGTATTCCTTCGAAACCGGATCTTAAGTCCGGCGCCTTTGGCCATGCTCGGCAACCCCCGCCTATCTATTATTATAAAAAAATAAAGATTAAAAGTTTTCTATATAGATCTGAAGTCGTTTATGGTAAAACTTGGTTCTTCATCCTCTTTGAGCATTCCTTTATTCCTTAAATACTCCTTCGCCAGAAGGTAATAGACGAGTGCCAGAGCCTTTCTACCTTTATTATTAGTAGGAATCGCTATATCGACCTTTATAAGCATATTCTCTGTATCGCAGAGAGCGACTACAGGTATGCCCTGTTCTGCAGCCTCCTTTAAAGCATGTCTATCAGCTCGCGGATCGGTAAGAAGAAGAACATCCGGTTCCATATAGTCTTTGCATCTTGGATTTGTCAACATCCCAGGCACAAACCTTCCCGTGACGCATTTAGCCCCAGTAGCTTTTGCAAAGGTACGTACGGGGGTATGCCCATATACTCTTGTAGAGACAGCAAGAATTTTATGATGCTCAAACTTTGCCAAAAACTTTGCCACATGTCTTATTCTCTGATCTGTTACTTTAACGTCCAGAACAAACAATCCGTCTTTCCTCACCCTAAATATATACTTATCCATATATCCTGTTTTTTGCTGTGTACCTATGTGAATCCCAGATACAAGATATTCTTCAAGGGGTGCTAACAGTTCATCATTCATTATATCTCCTCCATTCTGTTCAGATCTTCATGAATCCTTAAAAGTTCATTTATCTCTGTCATATCTTCTATTTTTATATATCCTATATTAAATCCTACTGTCAAATGGCAAACGCCATCTTCAACGTATTTTATCGCATTTCCTCCTCTTTCCTGCTCTATTTTAATTCTGGATAATGTATCCAGAGGGATTAGATTTAATTCTGCATTATTTTTCAACAATTTCATTTCATGATCATGAACTTTATCTTTGTAGATTATCTTTGGGATATCTCTGGCAAATACCCCTCCCAGATACTGGTACAACGGCAAGCCATAGAAATTAGAGGCTGCTTTAGCTGATGCCATTGAGAATACAAACCTTACTTCGGAGTGATCAGTTATCTCTTCTAAAATAGAATCTATTGGTTTTTGTTCAAGAACACTGAATCCTATTAATTCTGGAAGCACAACTTCAATTATATCATCTATACCCCATTCACTAACGATACTGCTCTTTCCATAACTTCCTGTGGAGAATATGTCTACTTCCAGCAGATTTTTTTTGTTTTTCTTATAGACCTTTCTCACGAATATATCTTCAATTATTTCCAACTTATCACCTTTGAGATGGTGGGGCCGCCGAGATTTGAACTCGAGTCACCAACGCCCCGGGTTGAGAGGATGGTCCAAGCTACCCTACGGCCCCTTAAACACTATACTTCAAAATTTCATCTATACCCTCGACATGCGTCAAGATCATTCTTCTGCAACAGTATCTCTCCAGTCCCAGATCATCCAGAACCTTTTTTGGATCTTCACCAGCTTCTATCCTTTCTCTGTACTTAGTATAGAGATGCCCTATAGGTTTTCCGCACGTAAAACATCTAACAGGAATTATCATTTTTTCACCTGTAAGATTTCTGTTTTTTTGCTCTGGGTCCTTTTGAAGAAGCATTTGGTTTGTGAGGCTCTGTTCTTCTTATGTCACCTTTTAACATTACTTTATCATATTTCATATAAGTGTCCTTAAGAGTCGAATCCTGTGTCCAATCTATGAGCGCCCTCGCAACAGCTGTTCTCACAGCTTCAGCCTGACCCATGACTCCTCCTCCTTCAACTTTCACATCTATATCTATCTTATTTACAACATTACCCGCTAGTTTTAACGGCTCCATTATCTTCATTTTTGCAAATTCAGGCTTATAAATATTTAATGGCTTATGATTTATCCTCATATTTCCTTTTCCTTCTTTTATTACAGCTCTTGCAATTGCTGATTTTCTTTTTCCAGATGATTGGACTATTTTTTCCATTTTATCCACTTCCTAAGTATTCAGACAGTTTTTTTATAGTTGTATATTTTAAAGATTTTTCTTTATTCAATTCAGCATCTTTTAATTTTATTACATCATGATCTTTAAGCTCTTCAGGAGTTCCTGCATATATTTTTAATCTTTTTAATGCTTCCCTTCCTTTAGGTTTTTTATAAGGCAGCATTCCTCTGATCGTTCTTTTTACTATTCTTTCAGAACTCTTTGGATAATTTGGTCCTTTTCTCGGATTGGCAAGGTTTTTCAGCTTCAATCTGTGTTTAAATCTTTCGAATATCTCTTTTTCACTTCCAGTTATTACAATCTTCTCTCCATTGATTATGGTGATACTTTCTCCATTGAGAAGTTTCTTGGCGACGATAGACGCTGTCCTTCCCAAAATCAAGTTCTCTCCATCTATAATCATATGATCACTCCATTATAATTACATTCTTTCCCTGCGGATTTCTTTCCACAAGTTCCTCTATTGTAATAGCGTCTCCTCCACTCTTTATTATCTCATTGTAAGCTTTTTTTGAAAATTTCAATGCGGAAACTGTAATTTTGTGTCCTAAGTTTCCATCCCCCAGAACTTTTCCAGGTACTACTACAACATCACCATCTTTGGTATGCATATCAAGTTTCCATAGGTTCACTTCAGGCATCTTTCTTGTAGGTCTGCACAATCTCTTAGAAATATCTACCCAAAGATTCACACTGTCTTTATATCCTTTGCTCCTCAAATTTTCTACGAGCTTAATTAACCTCGAATTAGTTTTAGTCAATTTTTTCATGTTATCACCTTTGAACTCAGCGCATTATCTGCTCGCTCAAAGAATTTCTAACATCTTTTTATAGAAGCCTTTATAAATATTGTGGTTATTACGGGTTCTCTGTTCTACCAAACGATCCTTTAATGTTTATTGCAAACTGTAGAGTTTGGAATCTACTTCTATCTAATTGTCAGTTAAGAAAATTTTAAATATACTTAACTACATACTATAGTATAGGGTTAAAGATGAACACAAAAAGAATATATGTCCTGGCGCTCTTAGGAACGATAGTGATCGGAATTGTATTGATAAGCGGTTGCATTGAACAAGAAGAACAGAAAGAGAGTCCAAAAATCACCCAGCCACCCAAAACCCTCTCACCAACACCTGTGACTGCCAAGGCCAAGATTGTCAATCACATCTCGTATATGTACTCTGCTACTTACCATCAACTTTTTGGTGGAACCTGGAGCGGCGAGTTCCTCCATATAGTGGGTGAGATTCAAAATGTTGGCACAGTAAATATTAAGATAGAGAAGATAGATGTTGTTTTTTATGATGCAAGCGGTGCTGTCATTGAGGATACATTGTGTTGTTCAGTGGAGCCATATTTGCCTGATATAATCACCCCGGGGCAGAAATTTCCTTTTAGGAAGGTACTCTTGGATGAGCAAGTAGGTAAAGAAGTTGCAAGTTATGAATTTTCTATCGAATTGATCAAAACTAAAGAGGAACCTCTCCCAGTTAAACTAGTGAGCTATGAAATGTATCAGCATCCACCTTCACACGAACATATTTATGATATATACGGCGAAGTTCAAAACACATGTGATGAGAATATCCAATCACCAACAGTATGGATCAGTTTCTATGACGAAGATGGGAGGATAATCGATGCTTATTCTTTCTGGGTCGGCGCTGAGCTAGGTCTTGAAGTCCTTAAACCGGGCGAAAAATCTCCTTTTCTGGCTGACTACATTCCTCGCAGTGATATAGTAGGAAAGATCGAGAGCTGTGAACTGATCATTAAGTCCAAAGTGACTGATGAAGTATCATATAGAGAATTTGAGATTCTGAGCCATAGATCCGAGATCAAGCCCGTGGGTGTTCTTGGCAACTGCTATGTGGTCGAAGGAGAGGTCAAAAATACTGGCAGCCAGGATGCCAACTCCGTTAGAATAATCGCCAGTTTCTACGATGCAGAAGGAAATCTCATTGCCACTGGATGGACACTTGTAGGGGAATTCGGAGAACGAGATCTGAATGCCAGTGAAACAGGCACATTCGAGTTACGAGCTTCACCGGAGCGAGAGAAGATACTGGGCAAGATAGCGAACTATACCCTGCAAGTTGAAGCACTGAGCCCTTAGGAGAAGAGGGTAAAAAATAAGATCAATACATAGCAATTTCAATTAAAATACTCTTAATAAACTTCTTTTTCATCCGCTCCTCTCAATCTTTTTTATCAAGATTTCAAAAGCTTCAAAAACTCCTTTTTTCTTTACAGCGTCCGTAGGTACGATCTCTATGGATTCTGGCAGTTTCATTTTTTCCCTGATCTCTTCGATACTTAATGCATGTTGGATATCCTGCTTATTTGCCACTACTACTGAAGGCAGGCCCTTTGCCCTCGTTTTTTCAAGCATTGATTTGGCGCGAGAAAAAGATTCTGGCTTTGTAGAATCTATGATCAAAAATACGCCCATTGCTTCATTTGCTATACATTTGAGGATGGGATCAAACCTCTCCTGCCCGGGGGTTCCGAAAATATCGGCGGTTATGTCTTCATACTCTATATGTCCCTTATCCAGAGCTACAGTAGTTCCCATTCTGTCCACAGATACGGATCTCGTTGATAATGCACGAACAAATGTGGATTTTCCGGCATTAAAAGGTCCTGTAACTAAAACTTTGGGGATAAAAGCTTTTACTCCTCCAGGTTTAGCTATCTTGAACATTAAATTTCCTTTTGCTTTTTCCAGCCAGTCTACCTTCAGGATACCATAATACTGGCCCAGAATAACTCTTTCACCTATACCTCCCACCCTGATAACAGTATTCATTATCTCATTTAATTTAGTTTTTATCTCTTCTGAGTACGGCCAGTTTGTGAAGTTATATACACCTATAGCATTATTGACATTGAACATTTCATTCCATTTTTCTACATGGTCTAGAGTGTCATCTCCACAGAGATCGACGATAGAAGAAAGAGAGCCAAATGTTACTATAGTCTCAGATTCTTCTACTATTTCGTTGATAATCCTGTTATAAGAGTTTATATCATTTGGATTTTTTATGAGATACTGAGCATCACTTTCACTGCCTATGAGAGAGGAATAAGCATCTACAAATATTAGTTTATCTCCATATTTTGATATATCCCACCCGTATTCTTCGAAATTTTCTTTTATAATCTGGGGATCTGATTTAGTTGTTATAAAAACTCCTTTTCTACCTTCTTCTAAATTTTTATACAGTGTCTGCATTCCAAATATCTCTCCCTCTACCTCAGGTTGGATTAAATACATCACGGTCTTTCCTTTTGGAATGCCACCTCCAAGAAAAGAATCCAATCTTGGTATACCTGATGGTATCATTTTTTACCTCCTACAATTAATTTCCCCTCCTTTATTTCAAATTCAAACTCCTCTTTTATTCCAAAACCGCTGAAAATTATTTTATTCTTGTTTATTTTTGTTATAATGTCTATAAGTTGCCTTATAGGTGCCACTTGTGGATTTTCAGAGTCTTCGTCCAAAGTAAATATACCATATCCCTCTATCTTCTTTACTCTTCCTGTGAGTATATGGAGAAATCTAAATACAGTCTGTACATTCGAATACATTAGAAGTGTGGAAAGTGAATCTATCGTTATCCTTATATTCTTGTACTCTTCAATATTCCAGAATCGCTCTAAAAGACCGCTATACTTGACAGAAACACCCGTCAGGTCCACAGAGCTCGAAACATATTTTATGTTGTTGCTGTCTTCAATGCTTGTTTTCAATCTTAAACTTTTGGAGATACAGTCAACTATCCCCAGTCCTTTGATATCTGTCCTTTCAGAGAACCATTTTTGAATTTTCTCCCCACTTTCCTTTGTCGAGATATAAATCACAGCTTCTTTCCTCTCTAATGCATCCAGGCAGATATGTTTTGCTATCATCGATGTTCCAGATAGCGGAGGCCCCGAGAGCAATATGTTACTCCCCTTTGGAATATCGATATCAAGTTTACTGTGAAACATTTTATCACATTAACTATATGTTAAGACTTAAAAAAGTTTCCTATAGTTCGCCTTTAATTTCCTTTTCTAATCTAAGGAAAAAATTTTCCATGAATCTATTCCTTTCTTCAGCTATCCTTTTACCTTCTTCTGTCAGTATTCTATCTTTTATCTTGGAAAGCTTTGCTTTGTATTCAATTACAGGTGTATGTTTTTTATGATCGAGTTTTCTGGATATCTCAATGTTTTCATCTGAAAAATCTTTTTTTCTGTAAAGTTTCTGTCCATTTTCTCCTCCAAATGAGTAAGTCCTGCATATGCCTATAGCACCGATCGCATCGAGCTTGTCTGCATCATAGAGTATTTTAGCTTCGAGCGTTTCGGGAACTGCGTTGTTTCTATATCTGTGTGTTTTTATGCAGTGGATTACATTTCTTTTTGTTTTTTCATCTATTTTATATTTGTTCATTATTTTTTCAGCTATCTCTGCACTGTATATCTCGTGATCTTCATCTCCTTTTATTCTTCCAATATCGTGAAGCAGTGATGCCAGTTTTAGAACTTCAAGATCAGCTTTTTCTTTTTTTCCTATCTTCATGCAGAGATTGTAAACTCTTTTTACATGAGAAAAATCATGTGTAGGTTTCGAGTTTTTAAAATATTCTTTTACTTCTTCTTCAACGGTCATGAGATCACCAAAACTTATACGTATCTTTTTTAACTCCTTTAAGTGATATGTATCATGGTTAAAATAATTTTCCTAGGTAGTGGCGGAGGCAGATATATCTGTGTAAACCAAAAGAGAGCCACAGGAGGTTTCATTATAGGTAATTACCACGTGGATCCAGGTCCGGGTGCTCTACTTAGATTATTGGAAAAGAAGATAGATCCAAAAAAACTCGACGGAGTCTTTGTTTCCCACAAACATATAGATCACTGTAATGATGCTTCTTTAATTGTAGACGCATTAACAAATAGTTTGAACAAAAAAAGAGGAATATTTGTAGGTTCTAAAGACTGTTCGGACTTATTATACCCAGAAGAAAAAGCTTCTCTTGATAAATATTATCTTGTAGAGAAAAAAGAAAAAATTTCGCTGGGAGATATGAATGTAGAGGTTTTGGAAGCCAGACATGCAGAAGGAAAGTGCGTAGGTTTCAAGTTTTATACATCTTCAGGAGAAATATCATATACATCAGATACAGAGTATTTTTCAGGACTGCGTTCACATAAAGGTGCCAGAATCCTCATACTCAACGTAACAAGACCCAGGAATTCTAGAATACCTTTCCATCTTTCTACGGAAGATGCAGTGGAACTTATATCAATAGTAAAACCTGAGCTGGCGATAATATCCCATTTGGGAATGAAGATGCATCCTATAGCAGAGAGAGAAAGAAAATTTATAGAAGAGGAAACTAATATAACTACCATTATAGGCGAGCTCGGTACAGTAATTACAATGGAAAAAAATATAACTATAGAGAAAATTTAGAGTTGATAAGGTGTTAAGATGCTCGGTGAGTACAATCCAAAGGAACTTGAAGAAAAAGTCCAGAGATTCTGGGAAGAAAAAGAGATATATAAATTTGATCCAGATAGTGAAAAACCTGTGTTTTCCATAGATACTCCCCCTCCAACATTCTCGGGCGAGATACACATCGGACACGCGATGAGTTACTCACAGGCAGAATTTATGGCACGATACAAGAGAATGAGAGGATATAATGTTTTTTATCCTATGGGTTTTGACGATAACGGCTTGCCAACAGAAAGATTAGTAGAACAGAAGTATAAAGTAGATATTAAGGAGATAGGAAGAGAAAAATTTGTAAAACTCTGTTTAGAGGAAACAAAGTTAGGTACTAAAAAATACAGGAATGTCTGGACGAAACTGGGGATCTCTGTAGACTGGGACTTATCCTATTCCACTATAAACAAACACTGCCAGAGACTGGCTCAGATATCTTTTATAGAGTTATATAAAATGGGGAGGCTGGAAAGGAAAAAAGACCCCGTGATCTGGTGTCCTCACTGCAGAACAGCGATAGCACAGGCAGAGTTAGAAGATAAAGAAGAAGATGCCTTTTTAAATACAATTATTTTCAAAACAGATGATGGAAAAGACCTCCCTATAGCAACTACAAGACCAGAATTCCTTGCTTCCTGTGTTGGCGTTGTAGTACACCCCTTTGACGAAAGGTACAAATATTTAATCGGAAAATATGCCATAGTCCCGATCTTTGGAAACAGAGTTAAAATAATATCTGATAACAAGGTAGAGAAAGAGTTTGGGACAGGTATAGTGATGATCTGTACCTTCGGTGACAAAACGGATATAGAATGGTGGAAAGATTATAATTTAGATTTAGTTATATCTATAAATAAAGACGGGACTCTGAATGAAAAAGCAGGAAAATTTAAAGGAATGAAATTAAAAGAAGCTAGAAAAGCTGTATTAAAAGAATTAGAATCTAAAAATCTATTAATAAAAAAAGAAAAGCTTCGTCATGCAGTAAATACCCATGAGAGATGCGGTACATCTGTGGAGTATCTAGTTGAAGACCAGTGGTTTGTTAAAATTTTAGATCTGAAAGATGTATGGATAAAACAGGCAGATAAAATGAACTGGTACCCTGATTTTATGAAAAAAAGGTATATCTCATGGGTGGAAAATCTGAGATGGGACTGGTGTATTTCTCGACAGCGGTACTATGGCGTACCATTTCCCCTCTGGTACTGCAAAAAATGTGGGAATGTTGTTTTACCTGAGAAGGAGGATCTTCCTGTAGACCCTCTCAAAGATAAACCAAAAAAACAATGCACGTGTGGGTCTAACGAGTTTATACCAGAAAAAGACGTTATGGATACTTGGTTTACATCTTCATTGAGTCCGCAGGTAATTGCGAGATGGGAGTGTGAAGACTCTTTAATGGAAAAAATATATCCTAACTCGTTAAGACCGCAAGCTCATGATATAATAAGAACGTGGTTATTTTATACAGTCGTGAAAAGTTATTTCCATAATAAAAGCATACCGTGGCACAGTATAATGCTCTCAGGTTTTGGTCTTGACGAAGAAGGAAAAGCAATGCACAAATCTAAAGGAAATGTCATTCTCCCGTTAGACATCGTGGAGAAATACTCTGCAGATGCGGTGAGATGGTGGTCATCATCTGTAAAGTTAGGCGACGATCTCCCTTACAGTGAAAAAGATGTTGTTGCCGGGCATAGGCTCTGTATCAAGTTGTGGAATGCTTCGAAGTTAATTTCTTCTCATCTGGACGAGAAAATAGAATCTTCCGATTTAAAAGAGATAGATAGATGGATTTTGAGTAAAATAGATTCTCTTATAGAAAAAGTGACCTTGTATTTGGAAGAATACGAGTACAGCAAGGCAAGGACACTCATAGAAACATCTTTCTGGCACGATTTCTGCGATAACTATTTAGAGATCGTTAAATACAGACTTTACGAGAAAAAAGATAGATCTGCCAAGTATACTGTATACAACACTCTTTTAACGTATTTAAAGCTTTTTGCTATCTATATGCCCCACATTACTGAAGAAATCTATCAAGATATATTCAAAAAATTTGAAGAATACGAGTCAATCCATATCTCTCCATGGCCTGAAAAACTCGGGATAAAAGAGAGTAATTTGGGCGAAACCTGTGTTTCTATAATCTCTTCGTTGAGAAAATGGAAAAGCGACAGGGGAATGGCTTTAAATGCGAAGATAGAAGACATTGTCATCTTCTCCTCAAAGGATCTTGATCTTATAAAAGAGGACATAAAGAGAGTAATGAACGTAGAAAATTTAGAATTTAAAAAGGGAAAACCTGAGATAGAGGAAAAGATCATTAAAGTAATACCCAATTACAAAATCATAGGTCCAATTTTCGGAGACAAGACAAAAGAGATCGTGAAAATAATCCAAGAACCTGAGATTGCAAAAAAGATAGAGTCTGGAGAAAAAGTTACAGAGTACAAGCTCTGCAAAGATCATGTTTCAAGGATAGAAAAAGAGTACAGAGCGGAAGGTAAAAAAGTAGATATACTGACAGGAAAGGATTATGTCATAGAGATATTCTGAATCCTTGCTCCGTAATCCTGGATCACTAAATACGCTATACGATTTCCAAGCTCACAGCATTCTTTCAATGATTTTTCTTTTAAAAGACCAGACAAAAAACCTGCGTTGAACGCGTCACCAGCGCCTGTGGTATCTTTTACAGGAACTCTTTTAGCTTTAATTTTGAGATCCTCCTTATCAGTTTTCAGATAACACCCTTCTTTTCCCATGGTGACAACTACTATACTGCATCCAATGTTCAATAATCTTTCAGCAGCTTTTTTATAATTTAATTTGGTCATAATCTCTATCTCTTCCTTCGTAGGAAAAACAGCATACGATCTTTCTATTATCTCCTTTAAAGCTTCCAATCCCATAGAACTGTACATGTCTCCGGGATCAAATGTTATTTTGCATTTTACTTTTTTTACGAGCTTTTTCTGGGTTTCGAAAGATAAGAAAGATCGAGAACATGCAAATGATGTTAGATGAAAGTATTTACATTTTAAATAATCAAGATCTATATCTTTAAAATCTATAAAATCATTTACTCCGGGATTCACAATTATGGCTCTCTCTCCTTCTGGAGTAACGAGGATATAGGCAACTCCCGTCTTTCCCTTCACTCTTCTGATTCCTTTCGTATCCACATCTTCAAAGTTTTCAAGAAAAAACTTTCCCTCTTCGTCTTCCCCTATTTTGCCTATATGTCCTGTTTTAAATCCTATTACGCTCAGATCATAGACAGTATTAGCTGCAGAACCCCCTGCTGTTATCTCCTCTCTTTTTACATGGCATCCCTGATCAGCCTTTGGAATTTTATCAACTAAAAAGATCTTATCGACGTTCAAAGCTCCAAAACCTATAACATCAAACATTATCCCAGCTCTCCTGCCTTTCCTCTCATTATATTCCTGTATTTTTTGTGAATTAGTATAATTTTTTCTATATCCTCACCTACATGATGGAAATACCCTTTCCCCTTCCATTTCTTTATAAACTCTTTTTTATTTTGGGATTCAATAAAAGAAGCTAAAGGTAACAGATTGGTTCCTGCAAATGCAAACTCTGCATAAGGTATCGCATATTCATTACCGTTAAAAACTATACTTATCCCTCCTTTTTCCTTTATTGCTTTTAACATTTTGAAATCTGTTATACTGTCTCCAACGGCTACTACACTTTTAATATTTTCATTTTCTCTCTCCAAAATCTTGTAAATTGCTTCTGTTTTGTATCTTCCCCCAATTATCTTTGTATTTTCTATTATCTTTTTTATTTCTTTGTCAATGTTTTCATAAAAATTATTGAAAAACTCTTCTATACTGTGGTCTTTGAGATTCAATATCTCTTTTTCTGTTTCCTGAAGATCTATATCATGATGCAGATAATCGTTTATCGGAAATTCTGTGCAGTATATATCTTCTTTTGGCACTCCTATCCTCTTTCCTATAGAATAAGCATGCTGTTCATAGCTTGTCGAGATTATATAAAATTTATGCTTTTTTTTAAGCACGGATACAAGTTCTTTTACTCCTTCATTTATTTTAGCTTTTTCTGAAACTTTTTTTATATCCTCTTCATTTATTTTGTGAGAAATTAAAAACGGGAGTATTAAAGCTAATGTATACCCCGCCTCATAATCTTTCTTTTTCAATGCCAGGATGTCATCGTACTTTGATATCTTTGAAAAAATTTCGCCACCATAAGGAATAAGTTTCATCAATTCATAAGCATTGTCCTGTGGGGATATTGGTCCTTCAAGATCAAAACATACTATCATACTTTTCCTACAATAGAAAGAAATAAAAGAGTTTTTATCATGTAATGATCTCTTTTAATCTCTTTTGGTCCAATGCATTTCTTATCTCCATTCCTATCCTCTCGCCGTAACTCATTGTCTCGCCGTATAAATATCCTGTATGCGGAGTGAATCTCGTTCCAGGGCTTCCTGGAATCCTCATGGAAACATCAAAGATAACGGGTTCTTCTCTACCCTCATAAGCAGCCACAGCTCCCTGTAATGCAAAAGGACCGATAATGCCGGGAGGATGCTCTTTTTTACTTATTTCCACGAATTTTTCTCCAAGGATAAATATCTTTTCTATTATCGATTCCTTTGTCGTGACTGCATAATGTCCTGTTTCTACGAGCTTTACATCTAAATATTTGAGAATCTCAAGTTGTTCGTTTGCCGGGAGCCTCAATAATCCATCGAGATTAGTCTGTCTTCTCGTATCCGTACCCATTAACTCTAACTCGTCATCGATTACAGAATAGAAATAATTGAAATTCACGGGAGCACCGACTACGTACTCTTCGATGACCGCTTTTTCAAGATCTTCCTTAGTTATCACGCCTTTTTTTAAAAGTTCATCTGATTTTTTTACGTAATCCTCATGAGAAGCAGCATAGAAGAAAGCTCTTTCATATCCTCGTAACGCCTCGTTAACTTTGACGATAACAAGCCTATCTATATCTTCTGGACTTTCAAATATCTCCGGGATCCTTATACCTGCTTTTTTCAAAAGATAGTACTGATTCTTCGGAACGTCCCTCTCCTCAAGTTTTAACATAGTTCTCGTTCCGAATATAGGAACTCTGAAATCGTTTTCTATCTCGTTAAAATCGCAGTAAACCCAGAAATACCTGTTATGAATAAATATTGTATTTCTTTCTCTCAGTTCTTTCTGAACTTTTACAACATCCCTGAACTTCTCTAAGAGTATAATATCATCTATGCATCCTTTTTTTCCGCGAGTTTTGAAATATCTGGTGTATGTTTTTTCTCGCCCCTTCTGGCATACAGCCAAAGTCTTAAATCCATACTTCTTTGCTCCGTGACAGACATCTAATGCAGAGTGTCCACCAAGAACACCAATAGTTATGTTATCCGGATCGTACTCTTCCAAAATTTCCTGAGCATCTTTTTGTGTTATCATAATCTCTAACTATTTTCAAATCTTAAAAACTTAATCTTCTTCAAGAAGAATCTCGGCGACAAGCATGGCTGTTTTTCCAACAACATTCGTGCATTTGTCTTTATGTGCTCCGGCTTCATCGAATTTTTTATAATCTTCCAGATCCCACAGATCATAAGACCTTCCAAAGATCTTTTTCTGGATATCTTTACATACACATGATCCGTATTCTTCAATAAATCTGTCATAAAGTTTTTTTGATAATTCATATGCTCTCATTCCCTTTTTTCCTTTTTTGTACTCTTCATAATTTCTACCATACTTGTATCCTATTATCATTACTCCTCCCGTTAAGGCTCCGCATGTGCCATTCGTAGATAACGCACATCCCCCTGCAAGTCCCGTAGCACTTTTAAAAACTTCATCATTCGCGAATCCAAAAACTTCACCTACTGCAGCAAAAATGCTCTGTGGGCAGTTTCCATATATCTCCTCATACTCAGAAGCAAGTTTATATACTCTTTTTTTTATTTCTTCGTTCATGGTCTTTTACCATTTCCACGGTTTTTAACTCTTTTGCCTAACAAACTTTATATACGATAATGAGAAATTTTGATCCAGAGCCGGGTAGGGTAGAGGACAATCCTGCAGGCCTTTGGAGCCAGCGACTGCGGTTCGAATCCGCGCCCGGCTATGTTTTTTTGGTTTTTTTGTCTATGCTTGTTTATGAGAAATTTCAATAAACCAAAAGCTTTTTATATAACATATAAGTATAAAATGTAGCATTATTAATGAGAGTGATTAAATGAGGAAAATACAAGGAGGAGTAATAACAACAGTTCTTTTAGTGTCTTTGTTGATAGTGCTTAATTCTGTAAGTGCAGCGGACTGTCACGTATACTCTGGTCAATCTATTCAGACCGCAATAAATAATGCTTCCAGTGGCGATACGATATACGTTCATGCAGGAACGTACAACGAAAATTTATTAATTAATAGCAAAAATTTGTCATTGATCGGAGATGGAGCTTCTATGACGACTATTGATGGTGGTGGATCGCTCGTGGTAGATGTTAGAAGTGGTGCAACAGTGAATATCAGTGGGTTTACAATAACGAATGGCGGAACCGGAGTCAGGTACCGTGATGATTCTTCAGGAATAATAACAAATAATACGATAACAGGAAACGGGTATGGTATCTACAACGACTCAAGCAGCCCCACGATAACGAACAACACGATCACAGGAAATACATTGCATGGTATCGTCAACTTCTTAAGCAGTAACCCTACGATAACGAATAATACGATAACAGGAAATACATCGGATGGTATCTGCAACGACTCAAGCAGTCCTACGATAACGAATAATACGATAACAGGAAATACATGGTATGGTATCCGCAACGTCTCAAGCAGTCCTACGATAACGAATAACATTGTTTTTTCTAATGGGGTATTTGGAATTTACGACTATGGAACAGGTTCACCTCTATGTACATACAATAATTTCTGGGGTAACGGCACTGACTACGTTAATGTAACACCAGGTATTGGCTCGATATCGCAAGATCCGCAACTCGATGGAACGTATCACCTCACATCTTCTTCACCATGCATTGACGCAGGTACCGATGCAGGTGTTTATACTGATATGGACGGTGACTCACGACCACAAGGAAGTGGATTCGATATCGGTGCTGATGAGTACGTTCCTCAAGTAATAAACCCAATAGCAGCCTTCTTACCTGTGAAGAACTATCATTTGGCACAGGTGAACGCGTACTTTGGGTGCATTGAGGAAAACTTGCCAGGAGGTGTACCTGAAGATATACAAGATCTCTTAGACGAAATGCAGGAGCACATCGATAATGCTAACACCACAGGAAATACTATATACGCGAACAATGAACTGCTGAAAGCATTAGATGCCTGTGATGAGATTGCGAGGCTGTTGGGCATTACGTGTTCTTAATTTTCTTACGATTAAGGAATACTTCAATTAGATTTCAGTATTGTACCAAATCTTAAAAAGAAGCTACCTTCTCCACGATGAGCAGGAAATTTACCCGTGCACCCATTCCTCCGGGAGTGAACTTGGGAGTAACGCTGGGAATTACCGAGATAACCTCTCCCTCCACGTTATTGAGGAACTGCTCCAGTTTGTCCTGTTCCTTTGACATATCGATATCCAACCGATGAACTCTGTATCTTTTCATTTTATCATCTCCTTTTGTATATATTTCTTTTAATACGATTTATAAAAATTTCCCATATAGAGTAAAAGTATAAGGATGAAATCAGGAAAAGTTTATATACTCGGGAGTATATATTAGGAACAGTGCAATATAAAACTGCATATAAAGCGGTGATAGAATGAAAAAAAGTTTAATTGCCCTTATAGTATGTGTTGTGGTGCTTGTATCAGCAATTGCATGGGCATTGAACAGAAATGAAGAAAAAACCTTAGGAACTCCCAAGGATCTCAAAGATTTCTTTGTGAATTCCCAGGGTAATCCTGCTGTAATAATTGTTGTGGGAGAAAATGCACCTGCTGCTGATGTCACAGGGGCATTATGGATAGCAGAGTCAGTAGAAATATTGTGTAAGGAAAAAGGAGTAGCAATAGATCCGGAGACTCTTATCATAAATGATAATGAAGTGACGGAAGAGATGAAAAATGAGTATAATATTGTCCTTGTAGGTGGACCAGAATTAATTGGACCAGAAATGATGGATTATTATTTAGGGACTCAGGTAATACGTAATCCTCTTACCAAAGAACTCTGCGACATGAAACATATAACAGTAGATAGATCCAACTATCTGTATGTTCCTAATGCATTTGTGAAAGGGAAAGACGCCATAATTGTGGCTGGTGAAGGTAATGAAGGTCCAAAAGATATTGCCGAGAATTTAGCTAAGGAGATGGTAAAGACATAACATTAAATTCTTTTTTCTTTATCACTTCCTCACCATATGTAATGGGGGATTTACATGTCTTACAAATAATAAGACTATCCCCCTTACAACAAACCATTACGATTATATATCTGAATCTATCTATTTAAAAATCTTTCGATAGTCTGGGATTAAATAAGTTGTAAAATAGAGATTAATAGCTGCAATTCTCTTTATCCAGCTTTTTTTCTCTTTATTGAAGTTTATTAAAAGATAAAGGAAATTAATTCGCTCTTGTACTTTCTAAGAGTGATGAAGGAGATATATTATGGGGGGGTGTGTGGGGTTGTTAGGGGTGGGAGAGGAGAAAAAGGAATAATTTTATCCGTATGTCGTTTCCGATTTCCTCAGAAATTCACCTGTTTTAGCATCTATTTTCATCCCTATTCCCTGCAATTTTCCACTTTTGCCTTTCAAGGGACCATAATCGATCAACCATAAAAGCTCGTTCTTAGTTGCGTGGAGTGTCATCTGTCTCACACAGTGATCCGGGTCATCTTCTTTATACTCCGCTCCGCCGTGTCTATCCGCCACCTGTTCTGCTTCAGGACTGTCAATATTCCATTCATCTGGATCGATGATCCACTCCTTCCAATGATCTTCTTCATCTGGAGTCCACTCCCATACTTTATCAATCGTTGCTACCCCGTCCTCCACGCTGATTTCGATTCTCTTTTGTGCGGTGGGAGAAATGAACACAAATCTCCATTTGAATGATTTGCCGTCTACCGGAAAAGATGTCAATCTCGCCACAAAAGAAGTTGTTCCTGCACCCACCGTATTCAGATGTGCATCCTCATATTCAGATTTTACAAGCTCTTCTGCAAGATAAAATGCTTCTTTAGCCGTTATTCTCTCCACTAATTCGGTAGGAGGGGGTGTTGTAGTAGATAAGGTACGTAACGTGTTGTTAATACACATGGATGCAATAACTAAAATCACACATATTTCTATAAATTTAATTATCTTTTCCATTTCAACACCTTCATTGTGTATAAGAATATACATTAACACTTATTATGCTTTTCGTATCACTATCAAAAACAGGTATCCCCAACTCCCCTCTTATTCTCCAAAAATGATCTATCAATAAAAGGGGTTTTTTATATAAAATGCTTTTTTTCTCTAGAGATTTATAGGATCAAGAAGAAATTTTTAATTGTAGTAGTATAAGAAATAATATGAAGAGTATTATCAAGAGAATGGTCACTAAATATTTTATATCAATATAAATTTTCTTCGTTTCATGTTTTTTCATCCATTCTTTTAAAAAATCGATTTTGGGATCCCATCCCCCAGAATCTAAAATAAAAATATATGAAGCGAGTATACCCCATAAACTTACCATAAGGAAATAATAAATAGGATAAATAGCAAAATCTACTGATTCAGGAACATAAAATGAAATAGGTCCCCACAAAAATCCTAAAATAAAAGATAAGACTATTAAAGAAAATAAAAGGTGAAAATTTTCTTTTGATAGGCTCTTTGTAGATTGGAGTTTTCCAAGATAATATGAAATAATCGGAACGATAAGAGAGCCAATAGGCAAAATAAATGCAAGATATTTCCCTAAGACCTCCCAATTAGAGCTTAACTCAAAAAATATAAATATCACTGTAATAACAAAAGTTAAAATAGCTGATAATGAAATAATTTGTTTAAAATCATCATTTTTAGGAATCAATGACCCCATAAAGGCTATGAACGAAGAAATAATTCCTATAAGCAAAGATAAAAGTATTACCTTACTATAGAGCCTATTGTCCAAATTCATTTTTTGTTTTATTTTTGTCATCGTTTCTCCAATGTAGATGGATGCCCCCTCTCTATCTAAATTCTCTAATCTAGTCTTTACTCCCCCTATCTTATCTTTTTCATCAGTCGAGAATTTTTCTGATTCCAATTTATTCTTCAACTCATCCATAATTCTTTTTAACTCCGATTCTTCTGTGAAACCTTCTAATTCATTTATAATTCCCCCCAATTCTAATTCTTTTAATCTATTATAAATCCAAAGTATTTCTTCCCACGTTCTATTTATTCCCTTGGATCTCATCTCTTCATTTAAATTATTCAACTCATTTTGAACACCTATTCGCTCGTCTACAATATCTATCGTAGAAAGATAGATGAATCCAGTAACTAATAAGAGTGAAAACAGAGCTAATAAAGCTTTTTCTTCATTGAGGATGGCCAAAAACAATAACCCCCCTATAAGTGTTACTGAAATATAGTGTATTCTATTATCAGGAAAAAGGAGAAATATTACTAGTGGTATAGCTCCAAGAAGGATGAAAATAATCCAATTGGATATATTTTTTGGATTTGACATTGTGTCTCCATATCAAATAAATAATAAAAAGTTTATCCTTGAATTTATCTCAAAATTCATATGTTTATAATATTACTCTTCGTCTTTATACCGCTCCACTACCAAAAAGATTCTCAAACCCTTTTAAAAAATAGATTTTTTATTACTAGAAAATAGAATTTAAGACTTTTCTTCAAAATATTTTAGAATTCTTGCCTTATTATGATTACTTTTTTTACCTTTATAGTATATCTCGATAAACGTTACTTTGTTTTCTTTTTCTTCGTATGCATAGATTATTCTTATACCACTTCTAGATCCTTTCTTCATATACTTGCATCTAAAACGTCTTTCTTTGAAGATTGGAACTTTAATATTTTGACCCAAACCAGAAACTCTACGACTTCCCGGAGTAGTATCTGGCAAAAGTCTCAAAGCTTTTTTAAAGACTTCTAAATCATCATATAATGATTTGTATTTTTTTTGTAACTTTTTTATTTCATTTGTAAATTCAGGCACTTCTTCAAATTCAGTCATCGGGATATGCTCTTACAGAGAAACTTTCGTCTCTATAAAATACTAGCTCATAATCTATTTCTTCATTAATTTCTGTGGCTCTATACGGGAGATCGCAATGAGAAATACCACTTATTTGGGATGCATTCATATGGCAATATTTTCCTATAGTGTTTTGTATGTGTAACAATTCTTTTCCGGTGAGTAAACTTACATCAGGATCATTTTTAGAAATAAATTTTTGTTGGTCATAGTTATAATAATCAGAAGAGATTTCCTCGATCTTCCCTTCTTTTTCAAGTTCTTTAGTTACTTCATCAAAATGGGAAGGTGCCGGACCATGACCTAATTTATAATATGATTCACCCGTCATTTTTTCTTCAAATAGCTCATAATAATCGAAGTCCGAGAAATAAAGGAGTTTATACAGAACAGTTCTACCTACATTCGATAAATTCCCACATTTATAGATTACATAATGAAGAATTTGCTTAAACTTCTCTTTTTTAAACTCATTCATATTAATATATACCCTCAATGTTTACTTTATAAATTTTTTGGTTAAATATTAAGAAAATCTTATATTTTTGTGTATTTTAATGGATTTCTCAAAAATCAGGCATATACTTATAGCACCGATCTTTGTTCATAGAATCGCATTCATGAATATACATCTACATTGTTTCTATAACCCTCCTTTATTTTCACACCGTCCAAAGAAAAAAATTAAGAGAATTATTAACTTAAAAGTTAAAACTATCTTTTTATTTAAGTTTTCAGTTAAAAAAAGTTTAAATACATCTAATTTCTATTTTTATTGGTAATAAATATGAGTAAAGAAAAAAAGTTATATACTGTGTTGGTCTTGATGATAGCAATGACAATTGTAATGAGTGCAGTAACGTTCGTAGTCGCTGGATAGGCGTAAATAGAGAGTGATAAAATGTTTGTTTTCCTGTATAGTGCCTCTATGCTTCTCGCCTGTATCTTCTTAATAGAAAACTTCAGGCGCAATAGGGAAAAGTGTCAGAGCATTGAGTGAAGAGTGCATGCTCTCACATAATGATGCATTACCATTTATTGTCATTCCTCTTGTGAAAGAATTTCTACTATGTTCTCTTTCAGTTTTGGAATCTTTTTTTTAATTACATCCCAGACAATATCTACGTCTATTCCAAAATATGCATGAATGAGAATGTCTCTTAAGCCAGCAATTTTCTTCCATTCCACTTCGGAATTTCTCTTTTTAATATCATCTGAAATGTTCTTTACCGCTTCTCCTATTATTTCCAAATTTCTTGCTACACCATCTTGTATTAACTCGTCCTTTGCAAAATCATCAAAAGACAAGTTCTCCGTGTATCTTTCAATTTTACAAATACTTTCTAGAATGTCTTTAAGGTAGGATTTATACTCTCGTGGCATATTTTGCACTCCCCAAAATATATGGCTTCAAATCTGATTTTATGGCTTCAATGACGACAAGATCAATCTCACAACTGAATAACTCCTCTAAGAAGAATTTGAGATTCATGTAATTATCAAATGTTTTTTTACCTTTTTCAAATTCCACTAAAATATCTATATCACTCCCTACCTTTTGTTCGTTCCTCATATAAGAGCCAAATAACCCTATTCTTTTTACACCGTATCCCCTTATCTTTTTCCCATTTTCTTCGATTTTCTCTATTATCGCTTCAGATGTTAACATAGTCTATACCTCCCTCTTACGGGAAGAGTATCTTACCTATCTTCATATATTCAAATCATCATTCAAGTACTCTTTATTCTAATTATATCCTTGTTGTTTATACAGGTATAAATTTCTTTTGCAACTTTTCTACTATTAGCTACTTATTCTCTTCCCACCACTGCTGCCATTTCTCCTGATCATATCCGAAATCTTTGCCTGTGATCTTCTTTAAGGCCGTAACGGCCTTTCCCCGTACATAATCATCGTCTTCTCTACCTATGCATCCAGAAAATGCAGCTGAAATTATTATAGCTATTACAAACACAGTCAATTTTTTATATGTATCTCTTTTTGAGCATTTCTTCTTTATTTTTATGCTTATGATTCAATGTCTAAAAAATGTATTTCCCATTATTTTTAAGTCTTTTGATTTCATTGGAGAATTGTATAATTTAGCCAATATTGTTTTCATATCTCCCTTTCAAAAATCTCTTTCAATTCTTGAATAGAATTTACAGTGCAATCTGCATCTAGTTTTTCCTTTGGATTGAGAGCTATTTTAATCCCAACTCCATCGATCATGTCATATCTTGTATCTCCTATTATTATAAAATTCTTTAATGGGATCTTGAATTTTTCAGAAAGATTTTCCGCAATCTCTTTTTTATTCAGAAGATCAACATTTCCTTTTCCACCTATCAAAAAGCCTCGTTCATCGAAAAGAAGAGTGTTTGTGTAGCATATATCTATTCCAAGTTCATCGGCAACTTTTTCCGCAAGTATATCTATTCCTGAAGAGACAATACCCAAAACAAATCCTCTTTTTTTTAAATAACTTACAAACTCTTTTATTCCTTCTATGAGAGTGTATTTTTTCAGGACATTTTCTATCGTTGTTTTATTGGGATTCTTCCATAATTTTATATCCATCTCTATCCATTTATCGACATCTATTATCTCTTTGTCATAGAGTTCTTTATTCTTTTTTACAATAGAAGGATCGACCTTAAAATATTTATGAAGCATCTCCCATGCTGAGTTTTCTTTTATAATGGTACCATCAAGATCAAATATTACAAACTTATCCGACGACATACGCTTCTCCTACCGTTTCCCCTTCAAACCTCTTTAAATTCAACTCATCGATAGGCATCGATGTTTTACCATCTACTATTAGTTCAGCTATTAACTCCGTGACTCTTGGAGCCAACATAAAACCATGTCCAGAGTACCCGTTAGCTTGTATAAATGTATCGACACCTTCCGTATATCCAAGAATAGGCTGTGCATCCGGAGTAACATCATAAAATCCAGCCCACTGCCTTACAATGTTCAAATTTTTAAATGCTGGCACGATTTTTCCAAGAGCTTCTGTGAATCGCTCTACAAACTCTAAACTGCTTTTAATATTATAAGAAGAAGGCTCATCTGGGTCTCCTATACCTCCGACTATTTCACCGTGTCTCTGCTGGCTGAAATATATGCCGTATTTAAAAGAGATTATCATTGGATCCAAGATATGCTTGTATCTTTCAGTTGCCAGGATCTCGTGCCTGAAAGGTTTGTTGGGCATTTCAATGCCTACCATATTTGCTATATCCCCTGAGTATGCACCTGCGGCATTTACAACAATATTAGTTTTTATCTCTCTTTTATCTGTAACAACGGATTTTATTCTATTATTTTCTTTTTTGATACCCTTTACTTCCGTGAACTTATTTATATCCACTCCCATCTCTTCTGCCTTTTTTGCGTATCCCTGAACAACTCTGAAAGGATATGCATGGCCGTCACTCTGGCAGAACGTGGCCCCTAAAATATTATCTTCATTCAAATAAGGCACGATCTCCTTGGCTTCTGAAGGAGTTATAAACTTACTGTCAAGACCTAATTTGTTCTGAAGCTTTACATTCTTTTTGAACTCCTCAGCTTCTTTTTCGTCATCTGTTATCACCAAGTAACCCCCTTGTACATGCTCTATATCTACACCTAATTCATCATTCATTTTCTCAAATCTCTTTACAGACTCCATCGCCAGCTTTATGTTCCACTCTGTCGTAAACTGCTGTCTTATTCCTCCCCCGCATCTTCCAGTAGCTCCAGATGATAAAAAATTTTTTTCTAACAAGATTACATCTGTCAATCCTTTTTTTGCTAAATTGTAAGCGGCACCGCATCCAGTTATCCCTCCTCCTATTATTACAACCTCTGCCTTATTCCTCATCTTCATCACCGTAAATGTACAAAGGTATAGGTTTTAAAGGAGGTCTTACCGTAGTTTTTTCCAGATCATCTATATTTTTTCCAAGTTTTTTTGCCAGCATCTTTTCTATGACCTTCAAGCATGTTCTACCCTGGCACGGACCTGTTCCCACTCTCAGATACTTTTTTAACTCGTCTAACGTAGTGTGACCCTGATCTATTGCCTCAATGATCTCTTCTTCTGTCACATCCTCACACCTGCAGACTATCTTCATTTCATCACCTTTATGTTTCTGACAATCATTCCAAGTTCTTTATTTACCTCTATAGTTACCGTATTTGTTTTGTTTTCATTTTCTTTAACTCTGATTACTTTTGCTTCACTAACTATATCTCCTTTCCTGTCCAATGCTTTTACTTTATCTCCTATTTCTGGAATGGGTAGAAACTCGTAAGGAATTGTTATCACAGCTTTTTCTTTAGAGACATCGACTACAAAGATAGCCAGACCAGGGCAAACAGGAATACATGTTCCACATCCTGTACATTTTTCGTAATCTATCTCTGGAATGTCTGTTATCTTTTCCATGGAGATAGCGTTAAAGGGACAGGCATCAACGCACGGATTGCACGGGATATTCTCAATGCATTCTATTATTGCCGTAGGTCCTTTTTTTAATCTTTCCTCGGATGGCAAATTTAGATCCTTTAATTCTAAGATCCCATCTTCTTCATAACTCATTTTACCACCTTAAACAGTTTTTCCTTTCCTATTCTTGGCCTTTCTCCAAAGGGTCCTTCTCTGAGGTTCTCTAAATCGTTAATCAGTTCTTCTCTACTATTTTCAACTTTTTTATTTTCTTTAATGCTTAAAACTGCGGATAATCCTGCTATTCTTCCCTCGAGCATTGCCGTAGATGCTTCACCTATCCCCGAACAGTCTCCCGCTGTATATACTCCCTTTATCTCAGTTTCTAAATATTTATTGTGAATAATGACACTCCCTCCAAGTTCCGGGATATATTTTGTAGAGCATTCTATCTGTCTTAGTAGTTCTATGGACGGAGATAATCCAACAGCCAGACATATTACGTCTACTTCAATATCTTTCTCCGTACCCTCTATGGGATTCCAGTTTTCATCTAATTTTACTATTGTAGCGCCTTTCAATACATCATCTCCATAAGCTTTCAGTATGGAATGTCTCGTAAGAATGGGAACACCGCATCTCCTTAGTTTTGCAGCATGCACGTTGTATCCACCTATCTTTGGAAGAGCCTCCACGACACAGAGTACATCTATGCCCCCCTGTAAAAGCTGGTAGCTAACTATTATTCCCACGTTTCCCGCTCCTACCATCAAGACTCTGTCCCCTGGCTTTACACCGTAAACATTCATCAACGTTTGAACAGCTCCAGCTCCGTATATCCCGGGGAGATCGTTATTTTCAAAGACAAGAGTATTTTCAGATGCTCCTGTAGCTACAATGATCTTTTCTGTTTTTAATTTTATCAGAGTTTCATTGTCTTTAACAACGGCAAGATTATGTCCCTTTTCATTATAGTATCCTATAACACTTGAATTTAGTAAAATTTTTATGTTCTTATTTTCTGAAACCTCTTCACACAGATCTTCTGCTATTTTTATTCCTCGTACACTTGCTCTTTGTTTCTTGGAGCCGAAGAATTTATGTGTCTGTTTTATCAACTGTCCTCCTAACGTATAATTCTCGTCTATCAAAACTACTTTGTTATATCTGGAAGCTTCCAGAGCAGCAGAAAGTCCTGCAGGTCCTCCTCCCACAATTGCTATCTCAGTTTCCATTTTTTGTTTCTTTCCTTTTCTGGGCTTTACATTCTGTAAAGAAGCCAATCCTTCCTGACTCTCAACTTTCATTCCCTCTTCGGCAAGAGTCATGCATGTTTTGATGTTTGGTATGCCATTAACAGTCATGATACAAGAAGCACATTTCCCTATGGCGCAGTAAAATCCTCTGGGTCTTAAAAGATTACTGCTCTTTGATAATATCCTTATTCCTGAAGCGTGCAGAGCAGAAGCAATAGTTTCACTATCGTAGCATTCTATTTTCCTTCCGTTGTATGTAAAGCTTATTTTTTTTCCTCTCTTCTTTTTAAACTCCAGTACAGGATGCTCGATAAATCTCATTTTAACACCGCTATAAGCTAAGTTTAACGATTTAAAACTTTATCTGTGAGGTATGATTTCACCAGATTTTCGGCTGAAAAATATTTTTTTATAAATGTATATGGAAATCTCTCGCCTCCAAAAACTATTTTCACAATTTCTTTTATGTTTTTTCCCTCTTCGTGAAGTTTGAGAATTTTTTCTCCAAGATCTTTAAGATAGTTTATTTTTTTATCTAAAACTTCGTATCCATGAAAAATATCTCCGTGTCCTGGAAATATTTTATCTGGCTTTAAACTTTTAAGTTTTTTTAAAGAATCGATAGCTTTGTATATCTCTGCCTCGTTTGAAACCTCTCTTGCCTTTCCATGAAGAACCAGATCTCCAGAAAATGCAAGCTTTTCTTTATTTTCGAATAAAGTAATATGATCTTTTGAATGCCCGGGAGTATATAACACATCAAAAGAATGTTTTTCTGTTTTTATTTTTTCTGGAAGATTTTCAGAGAAAAACTTTTCTGGAGTCCCGAAAATAATCCTCTCAAGAGTTGTATATTTTCTTTCTGCAGGATATAAATAAATTTTGCATCTAAAATATTTCTGTATAACACTGTTCCCTCCTATATGATCTACGTGCCCGTGAGTATTGACGATTTTGCTTATTTTTTTATTTTTTAGATAATTGAGCAGTTCTTCTGCAGTTCTCGGAAATCCTGTGTCTATAAGTATATCGTCAATTAAATATATATTCGCTGAAAATCTAAACTTTGATACTTCTATCCTCGTGACATTCTCTATTTTTTCGATCATGCTCCCGTTAAATTTTGAGTTTATTTATCTTTTTTCTCATCGACCCAGTACTTTGCGTATTGATCTCTTGCTTTTCTCTGACTGTCACCTATGTTTCCACCGCCTTTTCCTATTTTAATAGCCAAGTATATCAATACTCCTATCATTCCCCAGAACAAATAAAATGTCCAGTCCATAAATGTGTTTTCTCTTGCATGTTAAAATACCTTTCTGCATTGGGGAGCAAAGTTTAAAAACAATGAAATCATGTGCTATATAATCATTACGAGGAGATAAAAATGGATCAAACTGCATTGAAATACGAAAAGTTGATAGAAAAGTTCGTCAAGTGGGCTGAGACTGAGCATGATATTCGTGCAGCGATCGTTATCGGATCCCGAGCGCGAACTGATTCTGATGAATGAGCAGATTTGGACGTTATTGTCATTACTACCGATCCAGAACGCCTTCTCTCAACTGGCGATTGGGTAAGTAATATTGGTGAACCCGTGATCACATTCATCGAACCGACGCCGGACGGTGATTTCGAGGAACGCCGTGTGCTGTTCGAAGAGGGACTCGATGTTGATTTTGCTGTCATTCCTCTCGAAACGGTACGGGGAATGCTCCACACTGAGATCCCACCAGAGCTAGCTGTCGAGCTGAGTAATACATTCGGACGTGGAATGCGCATGATTTTAGATAAAGATAGTATAACAGATCAACTGCGTGAACGCATTGCCAACATTGGGACACCACGTCCCTCTCCACCAACACAACACGAGTTTCTAGAAACTGTCAACGACTTCTGGTATCATGCTGTCTGGTCCGCGAAGAGGTTGCGACGTGGCGAACTCTGGTGGGGAAAAGGGGGTGTTGATGGCCACATGAAATGGCAATGTCTCTTGAGAATGATAGAATGGCATGCTCGTGCAGGGGGCCACGATACGTGGTTCCGCGGGCGATTCTTGGAAAAGTGGGCAGATCCCCGTGCTGTCAAAGGACTAAAAGATGCCTTTGCACATTACGATGAGGATGACATATGGAGTGCACTGTTAGCGACTATGGATCTTTTTCGATGGCTTGCTGTTGAAACAGCAGAACAATTAAATTATCAGTACCCAACTCGTGCTGATGAGCATGCAACAAAATTAGTGAAAGAACTTCTTTCTGGTAAAAACCAAAAATAACAAGCATTTACTGTATTAGATTTTGCCATGTCCCTTGAGCAATTTTAAAGAATCGATTGTATTTGGAATATTAAATCTTTCTCCGTCAACGCTCTCAAAAATTACATTCTTGTTTATCTTCTTCTGAAGTTTTTCTAAACATATTTTCATTAAAGAATCTTTATATTCCAGTTTTGAGTCTTCCGATGTTTCGAGATACCAATTTAAAAAAGCTGGTTCTTCTTCTTTTTCTATTATATCTCTTATAATCTCATCCATATTTTTTATTTCATCCTTTTTCTCAAGACACGAAAAAAGAGAAACTGCAAGTACATTTGTTATTGCATACCCAAAAAACCTACCTTCTTTCTTGTTCATAGCAAGAAAATTAACTGCCTTTTCAGCTTCATCCCTGTACCCAAGTTTCAGCAATTTAAGTGCTATCTCTGCTGTTAACCACATGTCGCACTTCAAATCATCAGGCAGATTCCAAGGATGAGGATCATATTTTAAAATCTCCACGTTTTCACTCCATCTCCCATCATTTTTCTGTTTTTTTAAAAGATATTCTATGGATTTTCTTGCTATATCATAATCTAGTAGATTCAATTCTGATAAAATAGACAGCATAGAGCACGTCTCGCTTATACCAGAATCTTTTCCTTTCTCAAGATCGTATGGACCCCCACCATCTTCGTTCTGTACCTGCGAAAAAATCTTCAGAGAGACTTTATCATCTTTTTTATTATAAAAGAGATATTCTACTCTGTATACATCCAAATCAGTCCCGTTTTTCTTAATGTAGTTCAGAGTTTTTTCTATATCCATATCAGCCCTTCAATTTTCATACTTTTATATTTTTTCATTTAAAGAATTTATTCATTCTTTTAAAGGCTTCTTTCATCTCTTTTTCAGGATAAACCTTCTATATTTTTCCAGACCCCCCCTCCATTTTTCCTGGGCGATCGGCCATTCGTATTTTGGATTTCTCGGTTTACAGAGTATCTCTTCTATCACAAGACCATCTTCTCTGAAAAGATCCACTGAGTTTGAAGCGCGTACCACGCACGCAGTATCGAGCCCCAAAAAGGATCCACCGCATGCAATAACTTCCTCTCCCTTTTTCAACACTCCGCTATCCGTGGCCATTAAAACTCCCAAAATACAAACACCTACACCCGAGGAGATGCAGTGCAGAATAGCCCTGATAATCTTCTCGTTGGTCATTTCATGAAGGGGAGCGTTTATGTTATGAAAAGGATCCGTTCCTCGTACAACTGTACATTTTTTGTTCACTTTTTTGAAGATCTCTTCGTCTGTGATACCAATAAGTAAGTCTCCCATTCCAGTATGCTCTACCTTAGATCCCAGCGCAGAGGTAACTACAATCACCTCGATTCCATCCAGCATCTCGACTGCCTTTAAGGCACTGAGACCCGTTTCCGATGCCACTATTATTTTTTTTATACCAAGCTCTAATGCTCTCTCTTTTGACAATTTCAAAACTTTTTCTGTGTTTATTTCTCCACAGAAATCAAAATAGTAGATAGATTTTTTTGTACCCTGAGACATTTTATCACCAATTATTTTTTAAAAACTAACTTTTTAAACTCTTCTTTCATAGTTTTGTCATGACGAAAAAACTTTATCTGGATGATCCTTACAGGAAAGAGTTCGAGGCAAATGTTATGGACTCTAAAGAAAATAAAGTTATTCTGGATCAGACCTGTTTTTATCCTACCTCGGGAGGTCAGCCCTGCGATCTTGGATATTTAAATGGGGTAAAGGTTCTGGATGTTTATAAAGAAGGAGATGAGATAGTGCATCTTCTGGAAAATCAGATCGAAGAAAAATATGTTAAGGGAATTATAGATTGGGGAAGACGATTTGAAAATATGCAGCAACATACTGGACAGCATATACTTTCTCAAAGTTTTGTGATATTTTTTGATAAAAAAGCGTATTCTACATCGTTACACATAGGTGAATCTCACAATAAAATAGATATTTTTGGAGAATACACAAAAAAAGATATTGAGACGGTAGAAAATCTTGCAAATGATATAGTTTTTGAAAATAGAAAAGTAAAATGTTATTTTGCTGAAAGAGAAGAAATAAAGGATAGATTGAGAAAAATTCCTGAGGGCATAAAAAAACTGAGAATTGTAGAGATAGAAGATTTTGATCTTACTGCATGTGGAGGTACTCACCTTCTAAATACAGGGGAAATAGGGTTAATAAAGATCACTGATTTTATAAAAAAGAGAGAGTTCACAAGGTTGGAGTTTGTTTGCGGATTAAAAGCTCTAAAAGATTATAGATGTAGAAATCACGAGTTTAAAAAGGCTGTTAACTTACTAAACTCGCAAAATATATCTGAGGAGATAGAAAAGGTGCAAAATGAAAGGAAAGATTTAATTAAAAAAATCAGACACTTAGAAGAAAATTTATCTGATTATGAAGTCTCTGAAATGATTAAGAACTCAGAAAAAATAGGAAAATATAAGTTGATAATGAAGGCATATAAGGATAGAGACATAGGATCTCTTATAAAAAAGTTTGATCAGGAAGATATTATAGTTCTTCTTGCAAACAAAAAAAATAGTTATATTATGGGTTTTTCAAGGATAAAAGAGATAAATATGGGCAAAATAATGAGAAATATTGGAAAATTCATAGATGGAGGCGGTGGAGGTAATGAAAATCTTGGAAAGGCTGGCGGTAAGAACTCCGAAGGAATAGAAGAGGCTTTTGATTTTTTGAGAAAAGAGTTTAAAAAAATAATTTCTTGAGATAGAGCATCTTTATAACTGTGCAAAAATTTTATAGGACTGAGAACAAAAAACTTTAGTTGACCTAATTACGTGGCGGTTTCGATTAGGGTTACCTGAAGAATGAGATGCCGTCCTCCAATTAGGGTAAAAAAATGAGAATCCTATAATTATCTTGTAGGGTTTGATGTAGGTCCAACAGCTAGGTGATATTCGGATGTGATGCCATACACTATGGTGATCTCCGCTATATTCCACTATATTCTTATATACTCCCATACAAACTCTGGTTGATCCTGCCAGAGGCCACTGCTATTGGAATGCGACTAAGCCATGCGAGTCAAGGGGCTCTTCGGAGCACCGGCGTACGGCTCAGTAACATGTGGGTAACCTACCCTCAGGTGGGAGATAACCTCGGGAAACTGAGGCTAATATCCCATAGATAAAAGATACTGGAATGTTTTTTTATCGAAAACTCTTGTGCCTGAGGATGGGCCTGCGTCCGATTAGGTTGTTGGTGAGGTAATGGCTCACCAAGCCTACGATCGGTACGGGTCGTGAGAGCGATAGCCCGGAGATGGGGACTGAGACAAGGCCCCAGGCCCTACGGGGCGCAGCAGGCGCGAAATCTCTCCAATGTGTGAAAACATGAGAGGGGTATTCCAAGTGCCCTTGCTTTGCAAGGGATTTTCTTTGGTCCAAGACGCCGAAGGAATAAGAGCTGGGTAAGACCGGTGCCAGCCGCCGCGGTAACACCGGCAGCTCGAGTGGTGGCCACTATTATTGGGCCTAAAGCGTTCGTAGCCGGGCAGGTAAGTGCTCTGGTAAATCCCATAACTTAATTATGGGGCTTCAGAATATACTGCTTGCCTTGAGACCGGGAGAGGCTGGAGGTACTTTCGGGGTAGGGGTAAAATCCTATAATCCCGAAGGGACCACCGGTGGCGAAGGCGTCCAGCCAGAACGGGTCTGACGGTGAGGGACGAAACCCAGGGGAGCGAGTCGGATTAGATACCCGGGTAGTCCTGGGCGTAAATGATGTGGGCTAGGTGCAAAGCTACCTAAGCGGTAGCTTGGTGCCGATGGGAAGCCGTTAAGCCCACCGCCTGGGGAGTACGGTCGCAAGGCTGAAACTTAAAGGAATTGGCGGGTGAGCACCACAAGGGGTGGAGGCTGCGGTTTAATTGGATTCAACGCCGGGAAACTCACCGGGGGCGACAGCAGTATGAAGGTCAGGCTGATGACCTTACCAGACAAGCTGAGAGGAGGTGCATGGCCGTCGTCAGCTCGTACCGTGAGGCGTCCTGTTAAGTCAGGTAACGAGCGAGACCCTCGCCCACAGTTGCCAGCAGATCCTTTTGGATGCTGGGGACTCTGTGGGGACCGCTGGTGCTAAATCAGAGGAAGGAGAGGACGACGGTAGGTCAGTATGCCCCAAATCTCCCGGGCTACACGCGGCCTACAATGGGCGAAACAATTGGTTCCAACCCCGAAATGGGAAGGTAATCCCCTAAATTCGCTCTAAGTTCGGATCGAGGGCTGTAACTCGCCCTCGTGAAGCTGAAATCCCTAGTAATCGCGTGTCATCATCACGCGATGAATGTGTCCCTGCTCGTTGCACACACCGCCCGTCAAGCCACCTGAGTGAGGTTCAGATGAGGCCTTGTCCCTCGGGTAAGGTCGAATCTGAGTTTCGCAAGGGGGGCTAAGTCGTAACAAGGTAGCCGTAGGGGAACCTGCGGCTAGATCACCTCCTATATTCAAAAAGCGTCATATCCGAACACTAATTAGCTGTTGGACCTATAAAGGGCTCATAGCTCAGCTGGAAGAGTGCTGCCTTTGCGAGGCAGATGCCCCGGGTTCAAATCCCGGTGAGTCCACTGGGCTGTGAGATGCAGCTCATAATATTTATGTTATGAGTGAAGGGCTGATATCTATGAAGCCGTGCATAAGTTCGTATCCACCAACTAGCCTTAGGCTTAAGTAGAAGTTTCATGCTAAAGTCATTTGAGGGATGGCTTGGCTCGGAAGCCGAAGAAGGGCGTGGCCAGCTGCGAAAAGCTCGGGCGAGGCGTATGCAACCCTTGAACCCGAGATTCCCGAATAGGACTTCCCGCCCTTTATTTAAGGGCGATCCGAGAGGATTGGGAACGCGGGGAATTGAAACATCTTAGTACCCGCAGGAAAAGAAAGCAAAAGCGATGCCGTGAGTAAAGGCGATCGAAATCGGCAAAGGGTAAACCGAATATAAAGATGTGGTGTGTGGACCCCTGTTCAGGATAAATTCGGAGAAGCTGAAATTCTCTGGAACGGGATACCGTAGAGGGTGATAGTCCCGTAAGTATAATCTGGATTTATTCTTGGGTGTTCCAAAGTACCATGGGTCGGATATCCCGTGGGAATATGGGAGGCATCACCTCCCAACCCTAAATACTCTCCGAGACCGATAGTAAATTAGTACCGTGAGGGAAAGCTGAAAAGTACCCCTGACAGGGGGTGAAAAGAACCTGAAATCAAATGACGATAAGTAGTCGTGGCTTGAAAGGGTCGAGTCTTGCTTAAACAAAATATCGCGAGATATTAGTCAGGCAAGAGGACCAGAGTTGCGGCGTCCGTATTGAATCACGGGGCAGGGAGTTTATGGTAGTGGTGAGAGTAAGAGGATCTATCCTCGTACTCATAGGGAAACCAAGTACCCGCAGTCTTTTTTAGACGAGGGGTCAGGTGTGAAAGTGCCTAAAATCACTGCTGTATGACTCGAAACCGGTCGATCTAATCTGGGGCAGGGTGAAATCTCTCAACAGAGGGATGGAGGCCCGAAAGGTTACTAACGTTCAACTTGTTCCTATGACCTCAGATTAGGGGTGAAAGGCTAATCAAGGCCGGAAACAGCAGGTTCCTCCCGAAGTGAGCCGTAGTTCAGCCTGAAGGGAGGTAGCTGATAGGGTAGAGCACTGATTGAGCGTTTAGGGGGAGAAATCCCTCGGCGTTCTGTCAAACTCCGAACCTATTAGCACTGTAGATCTTCAGAGTGAGGTAGCGGGGTAAGCTCGCTCACCGAGAGGGAATCAACCCAGACCAAAGTTAAGGTCCCCAAGTGTTGACTAAGTAGCAAAGGTGTCCTTGTCCTAAAACAGCGGGGAGATAGGCTTAGAAGTAGCCATTCTTTAAAGAGTGTGTAACAGCTCACCCGTCTAGGTCAAGGGCCCTGAAAATGGACGGGAATCAAGTCAACCACCGATACTTTGGAGCTCGAAAGAGTCTAGTAGGGAGGTGCTCTGATAGGGTAGAAGTTGGGCCGTAAGGTCCAGTGGACCTGTTAGAGATATAGATCCTGCCAGTAGTAGCAGCAAAGCAGGGTGAGAATCCCTGTCACCGAAAGGGCTAGGGTTCCTCAGCAATGTTCGTCAGCTGAGGGTTAGTCGATCCTAAGAGCTGTCCTAATTAGAGCAGCCCGAAAGGGAAGCAGGTTAATATTCCTGCACCACAAAGATACATGCGGTAACGCAAGTCCAATTTCAGACAGTTCGGGGTAAGTCAAGTAACATCGTCGTGTTATCTAATTGTATAAGCCAGCGGAGTCGTGTAATATGGAGAAACTGGTGAAAGCAAGCATGGCCTGACATTTTTGTCGGGTTTGACCTATCTCTGGACTCTGTGAAAATGAAATTAGAATGAATTCTTTGTGTTCGTACCCAGAACTGACACAGGTGCCCCTAGGTGAGAAGCCTAAGGTGTGTTGGGGTACCCCAGTTGAGGGAATTCGGCAAATTGGCTCCGTAACTTTGGGATAAGGAGTGCGCACTGTCCTGCAAGGGACAGTGCGTCGCAGTGACCAAGAGACTCCGTCTGTTTAATAAAAACATAGCAAACTGCTAGACCGTAAGGTTTTGTACAGTTTGTGACGCCTGCCCAGTGTCGGTATGTCAAACCTCCGTTCAAGGGGGCTAAGCACCGATAAACGGCGGGAGTAACTATAACTCTCTTAAGGTAGCGTAATACCTTGCCGCTTAATTGGCGGCTCGCATGAATGGCAGAACGAGAGTCTTGCTGTCCCCAACTGGGCCCCAGTGAACCTACTCCTCTGGCGCACAAGCCAGAGTCCCCCGCCGGGAGGCGAAGACCCCGTGGAATTTTACTGCAGTTTCTTGCTGCGTCATGGTTTTTGTTGTACAGTGTAGGTGGGAGCCATCGAAACCTTGCCGCTAGGTAAGGCGGAGGCACCGTTGGGACACCACCCTTTAAGAACTATGTCGCTTATCGCATTGCGAGACACCAAGAGATGGGCAGTTTGGCTGGGGCGGCACGCCCTTGAGAAAGTATCAAGGGCGCCCTAAAGTCGGCTCAAGCGGGTCAGAAATCCGCTGGAGAGTGCAAGGGCAAAAGCCGGCCTGACTGGATTCTGCTCAGTAGAGAATCCAGAGGCGAAAGCCGGGCCTAGCGAACATCAATGCCCTCAGTGATGGGGGCTTGATCTCACAGAAAAATTACCCCGGGGATAACAGGGTTGTCGCGAGCAAGAGCACACATCGACCTCGCGGCTTGCTACCTCGCTGTCGGTTTTTTCCATCCTGGGTCTGCATCAGGACCCAAGGGTGGGGTTGTTCGCCCATTAAAGGAGAACATGAGCTGGGTTTAGAACGTCGTGAGACAGTTTGGATGCTATCTGACGGGGGTGCTGGGTGTCTGAAGGGAAGGTAGTTCCAGTACGAGAGGAACAGGCCGCCGTGGCCTCTGGTGTACCGGTTGTCCGACAGGGCAGCGCCGGGTAGCTACGCCATAACCGATAAGGGCTGAAAGCATCTAAGCCCGAAGCGGTCCCTAAAAAGAGACACCCGCTCTCTGGTATATAATGGGGCTGGTGACAGCAACATTACCAGAGACGAGGACACTTCTATAAGAGAAGGTTGATAGGCTGGGGATGTAAGCACCAAGGGCAACCGAGGTGTTAAGTCCACCAGTACTAATAGTCCAAGGCGTGAAACTTCGAAATAGTCTAAGGTTGGGTGTAAGATACGGACTTGTGTATATTTTTTATACTTTATAGGAGAGTTTTTGTTTGTTCTTTCCAAGAAGTTTATTTTATTTTTATAGTTTATTAAAAGGCGATAAAGCCTCGTTCCTTTAAAACATTTACAATGTTAAAGAACATAGAAATTTTAATCAACATCTGCTCCTGCCGAGATGTATACCCCCTCTGTAGATATCCTTGAGTTTCTCCTTTACTAATTTTCTAGAGCTCGAGAATATCCCCATAGACCACTTAAGATTGTTACTGTACCTATCAATACCAAGTATATAATCGATAAAATTACATTAGAAAATTCGATATTGGGAACAAGAAGACAAGTTCTGAGAAGATGTGCTGACTGAGAAATGGGATTAATACGCATTATTGTGGATAACATCCCTTCATCTACCATTGGGTAAAACACAGATGAGAGCATCATTAGAGGCATCATTATCAGTGTCATGATAGCTATAGGTGCTTCTGAATTTTTCATGATTGAAGAAAGCAAAATTATTATAGGAGCAAATATGATGCAGAATCCTCCTGTGATCAAAAATATCCAAACAATACGCATCGGACTTAATAAAAGTCCTTCAGCTAGAATAACTCCAAGAACTAAAAGGATAGTGGTCTCTATCCAAGCTTGGATAATAATTCCAAACATTTTACTGAAATATAACTCCGACCGTCGGACTGGCAAGGAAAACAATGTTTCTATCTCCCCACTGCCATACTCAATCCTAAAACTACTTCCAGACCTTATGCCTGTGGTAAAAGCAGTTAGAGTTAATATACCTGGAAGTAAAAATGCAATATAGCTGTATTCTCTCCCTTGGTAAGTTACAGTGGAAAGAACTCTCCCCATTAATGGAGCAAAAATTCCAAGATATACCAACGGCTCAAAAATTGATTGGAAAACAAAAGAAGGTGAAGTAACAATTCTTATTTCCCGGGCGACCGTCACATATAAACGTTTAAAAATATTCATTTATACTCCTCCCTTGTCATATTTGATCTTATATTCATATCATTTTTTCCTATCAAACTGAGGTAAACCTCTTCAAATTGAATACCTGCGTGGTTTATTTCTTCTATAGATACTCCTTCTTTGTATAAAGTAGTAGCAACAAGTGGAATTGCTCTATTTGCACTTTTTACTCGAACTTGAATTATAGGTAAATTTATCTTCACATCTTTTACTTCATCATGATCCATTAGAGATTGTATTATCCTACCTTTCTTCGTAGAAGAGATATTTTCTGTTAATTTAATGTGGAGTATATCTTCTGCGTGCTCTCTAATTAAAGTGGTTACACTGCCAGAAGTAATCAGTTTTCCTTTATTTATAACAGCAACTCGATCACAGAGATTTTCTACTTCTTTCATCATATGTGTTGTAAGAAAAACAGTTATATCCTCTTCAGATACTATTTTCTCTATATATTCCCAAGTCTCATGACGAGCTTCAACATCGAGCCCTGCAGTCGGTTCATCAAGAAAAATAAGAGGAGATCTACTTGCAAGTACCCGTGCTAATTGAACACGTCTTTTTAATCCTGTACTAAGTTGTTGTGGTGTTTTTCGTTCATGTTCCACTAGATTAAGATCTTTTAGAATCTGCTCACATCTTTGTTTACATTCTCTTTTATTAAATCCATAAAAAGACAAATACATTTTGATTTGATCAGAAATATTGAAATAAGGAAACAACTTGGGTTCTTGAGGCATATAAGCAAGATTAGTACGTACGGATAGGGGGGCATTCATTATGTCGTGACCATTAACTCGAACTGTGCCTTCATCTGGCTTGATTAATGTGGTGATAATGCGCATAGTTGTTGTCTTTCCTGCACCATTCGGTCCAAGAAATCCGAAAACTTCACCGCGTTTAACTTTGAAATTTATCCCATCTACCGCCTTTATCATTCCTCTTCTTGTTTTAAAACTTTTTTTAAGGTTATCAACTTCAACGATATCCACTATATCACCCTTTGCCAGTGCAGCATCCCAAAGGACAAAAAGGATCGGGTAGATCCGGAGATCCTTTTTGGGCTATTGAATGGGCTGGACATTTTGAACAAACACTCATGCAAACTCCACATGTATTATTTTTATATGTTCTTCTGATTTCCCAAAATTTCTTAGATTTGTGCCAAACATCTTTTAAATTATCTTTGAATATATTTCCTCCTATATATTTTTCGGGATCCTCAGCAGCTGAAGTCAGCCATGTGCATGCTGTAATATCTCCATTAGGTGCTATTGTCATTTGATTAACCCCAGCTGAACATCTAAAGGGTATTCTTTTGTATGAGCTATCATGTGGATATTTAGGAAAATTACTTAGCTCAATATCTTTTATATTGAATGATTTCCATGCATTTTCTATTTCATTTCTTGTGTTTTCGTATTCTTCTGGGGACAATATCTTATCTTTTCTCCTGAAACTTCGTCCCACAGGTCTCTCCGGTGCAATGCTAAATAGGTTTATAGGGAGTTTACTAATAGTTTCTTTAATAAAACGTGGAATAAGATCTTTATTTTCACGAGAAATTATACACTGAACATTGGTGGGTATGTTAGCTTCGCCTAATATGTTACATAGCTCAACACTTCTATCGAATGCTCCTTCTTTTCCACGAAACTGATCGTCATAATCTTTCGGGCCGTACATGCTTACTCCAATAGTATATTTTGTAATATCTTTCTCTATTCCTCTCTTTAAAATTTTAAGGTTTTTCTTTTTTTGGAGTACCTTGGTGGTACCATTAGTAATAATAGCAACTTGAAGATTCGATCTATCCAATGCTTTGAGAATTTTATGAAACTCTGGATGTAATGTAGGTTCCCCACCACCAATAGCAATGCCTTTGCAGCCGAGTTCTTCAGCTTCTATGATTACTTTCTCAATCATATTTGCTGATAAGCTCTGTGTTTTACCGCCTCCAGCCTCTCTATAACAGTGTTTGCAAAAAAGATTGCAATCCAATGTGATTTCTATAGAAATTGCTTCTGGAGGAAAATACTTAGGATTATCTGGATCGTACAGCATTACTATTTCTTTTTCAATAAGAGCCTTCATGAACTCTTTATACCCTTCTATGGGCTCTCTTCTAAGTAATTTGTAGAAAACTTTAGTTCCCTCTTTATTGAGTCCTATCTCTTTACCCCTCAAAACTAGGGCTACTTTTTCATCCCCTGTTTTCCAGATCATGATCGAACTTAAGCTATATTCAGTAGCCATTTCTCCCATCTTCAATTCCAATTTGTAGTATTATTTTAAAATAAAAATAAAAAAATATTTTTAGAACATTGCCTTATTTAATGAGGTGTAAGAAGTCCACCAGGTGCACAAGCTATGCAAAATGGGACATCTCTAGAACTTCTTCGAGCTATTTCCGAATTCATTTCAACTGGTCTTTCATACTCAATTTTTGCAGTTTCCATATTTTTTCACCCCTTTTATTTTTATTACCACCAAGATACAATATTGAGTATATAAATACTTTTTCGTCTGATGATTAGTCTGTTGATTAATCTATAGATTAATCTGATTGTTAATCTAATATCCCTTTACAGGATCGCCATACTTCAACACCAAGAGGCGTGGCATAGTATAGACAAATACCATTTTTCATCTCTTTATCCACTAACCCTAAACTTATAAGACTATTTTCTTTTTTATATCTTCCCTTTACGCCATTTAATGTTCCATAACCCTCGTTGATTCCAATATCCGTTGATTTTGATATCAGAGAAATATATGTTTTATCAGGATGAATATTAACCAAATACTCAAGCACTTCCCTCCGTGCCTTACTTTTTCTTAAGCTAAAAATAATGTTCGGGCTCACCCTCATGGTATAACTCAATAGTTATTGTTTATAAATCTATCAATACCAAAAATTTTAAAAACATACAGAAAAATAGATTTTATGGACAAAGTTTTTTTTCCACCATTGAGCCCCCTATTCATAATACTGATACTCTTTTTACCCTTACTTATAGGTTTTTTTATAATAAACGTTATAAACACGGCCTTTATTAAACTCGGATTTCCCCCAATGCTAGCTTTTGCCATCCTTTTTTTGTCACTCATAGGAAGTGTAATAAATATCCCTATAAAAAAAGGATATCAGGAAGTCAGGGCAGAAAAAATAGAAAATTTCTTCTTCAAAAGCATATATCCAAAGGCTGTAGTAGAAAAAACAGTTATTGCAGTTAATCTTGGAGGTGCAGTAATCCCGATTTTAGTTTCTATATTTTTGATCTTGGAATCGGATGTTCCTATATGGAAGTTAATTATAGCGATCATTATAGTCACGATAATATGTTACAAATTTGCGAAACCTGTCCCTGGCCTTGGTATCTCAATCCCTCTCTTTATACCTCCATTGGTCTCTGCTGTGGTAGCAATACTGCTCTCTCATACATACGCTCCTGTAATCGCGTATGTCTCCGGAGTATTGGGTGTATTGATAGGTGCGGACCTTTTGAATCTAAACAAAATAGAGAATCTTGGAGCAACGATGGCAAGTATCGGAGGCGCTGGTACATTTGATGGGATATTCCTAACAGGAATTATTTCCGTGCTTTTGGTGTAACCTTTAAAAAGGTTTCCATTTCAATAAGTATATGAAAATTATGAAGCTCACCAGATATGAAACAGCCCGTATATTAGGGGCCAGGGCATTGCAGATATCGATGGGTGCTCCAGTATTGATAAAAACAAAAGAGAAAGACTCTATAAAAATAACATTAGAGGAGTTTAAAAAGGGAGTAATCCCCCTCACAATTCTCAGGGAATAATTATGGGAGTAAATTTGAAGGATCTTCTGCCTAAAAAAGAAATAACATTTAACGAAATGAAAGGAAAAAGAATAGCAATAGATGCAATGAATGCTTTATACCAGTTTATGGCTATAATAAGACAGAGGGATGGAGAACTGCTTCAGGATTCTAAAGGGAGAGTTACCTCACACCTTTCCGGCCTTTTTTACAGAACTATAAATCTTTTAGAGTATGGAATATATCCTATCTATGTTTTTGATGGAGAACCTCCAAAATTAAAACAAAAAACTCTGGAAAAAAGGAAAGAAGCGAAGAAAAAAGCTGTCTCAAAACTGAAAAAAGCAAAAATAGAAGGAAAAGAAGAAGAAGTAAGAAAATATGCGCAGGCTACTGTAAAGTTTACAGGAAAAATGATAGATGAGAGTAAAAGGCTTTTGGAGTATATGGGAGTCCCCTATGTACAGGCTCCTTCAGAAGGAGAAGCTCAGGCTTCTTATATGACAATAAAAGGAGATGTCTGGGCTACTGGGTCCCAGGATTTTGATTCTCTCCTTTTTGGAGCCCCGAGACTGATAAGAAATCTCACCATCTCCGGAAGAAGAAAGCTCCCGGGGAAGGATGTTTACAAGGAAATATTTCCAGAAATAATAGTTTTGAAGAATTTTTTTGAAGAAAACGATATCACAAGAGAGCAGCTTGTGGAGATAGGAATATTGGTAGGCACTGATTTTAATGAAGGTATAAAAGGTATAGGCCCGAAAAAAGCATTAAAATCTGTAAAATCTGGAGAATTTGAAGGTTATGAAGAGATAAAAGAGATATTTTTAAATCCGGATGTCACAAATGAATACAGAATAAAGTTTAAAGATCCTATAAAAAATGAAATCCTGGAGTTTCTATGCGAAGAGAGAGAGTTCTCGTCTGAGAGAGTGGAAAGAGCTTTGGAAAGATTGAAAAAATCGTTTTCTAAATCTAAGCAACGTTCTCTCGATTCTTATTTTTAAGGATCTTTTCAAGAGACTCTGAAATCTTTTCTATTTTCTCCAGATCAAGCTTAAAAACCCTCTCTTCACTGTATTCTATCTTCGAAAAAATATCTCTTGCCTGTTTTTTATCTATATTTAACTCCCTGCTCGAGTCTATTAACGCATTTATGACTTTTTTTCTTTTGTGCTGAAATAGAACTCTGACAGTTTTACTAAAAAGGGGAGTCTTTACCTTTCTGTTAGGAGTTAATCTTACTATGAGGGAGTCTACTTTCGGTGAAGGATAAAAACATTTTCTATTTACAGAATCAATGATCTCGATATCTGCAAGAGCATTAACCATTATGCCAAGCCTTGAGTTCATTTTAACCATTTTTTCCGTGTATTCTTTTTGTAGAAGAAGAACGGAATACTCATGACCTTTTTCTAAAAGTTTGAAAATAATCTTTGAGGATATCGAATAAGGTATAGAAGAAACACAGCAGTCAAAAGAGAAATTGGTTTTTAGGAAATCCTCATGATGTATCTCTACATTTTTAAAGCTGTATTCATTTTTCAAAACTTTTATCATTCCTCTGTCCTTTTCTACAGCTATTACTTTGTCAGCTTTTTTTGATAATTTTTCTGTCAGAAATCCAAGTCCTGGTCCTATTTCCAGCGTAGTTTTTTTTGCATAATTTGCCATCTTTTCCATTACATTACCACATATTAAAAAATTCTGAGATAAAATGTTTAAAGGAGCTAAATTATATTTTTTCAAAAGGTATTTAACTTTTTTCATCTCTTTTTCCGCCTTTTAACAACAAACAGTAAGGCAACTAAAACAATTATCAGTATAATCCACAAAATAAAAAATTTTCCTGTAATATAATCTTTTATACTAGATTTCGGTTCTGGTGTCTCTGTCACTTCTGCTATCTCTTCTTCGCACAGTTTTATTTTATTGTCTATATCATTAACTATCTCTGTTTCTTCTAACTCCTGAAAATATTTTCTGGCATTCTGGTAGTTTATCTTTGCAGAATCGTATCTTCCTTCATTAAAAGCTTTTTCTCCTGCATTATAGAGCCTGTATCCATTTTCATACTTCTCTATTTTCTTCAATATTTCGTCAATTTTTGTCGTATCAAATCCGAAACTGTTGTATTCATCTTTTAATCCTAAAAATTCTTTTTTTGCATTCTGAAAATCCTTTTTTTCATAAAGTTTTAAAGATTCTTCATATTTTTCATTTAAACTCTTTCTTATCTCTAATATATCATTTTTTAAAAAGAAAAGATCATTTGTCCCCAGAATTATTTCTTTATCTCCATCCATATCTGAATCTACGCAAAGTGCGCATCTTATTATTCCATTTGTATCCTGGACTTTTTTCTCTATATATAGATAATTTTCCGTCCATTCCTGTTTATTTTTATCCCATTTGGACATCCCCAAAAGAATCTCGTTTTTTCCATTGTTATCTATATCCTCTATGATAACTAAGTTGATCTGATCCTCGAACTCCTCCTCTTTTTCCAATTTTCCTCTTTTATCTAAAATATAAAGTTTTTTTCCAGCGACAGCATAAATTTTGTCAGATATATAAACATCATTTATATATTCATCTGCTTTAAAGCTCCACTCTATCAATCCATCTTTGTTTGTCACATAGATGAATTTATAGTATGTAGTAAGTATCTCTGGCTCTCCATCTTCATCGAGATCTTCAACGTATATTTTCTCAAGATTCTCAACTGTTTTGTATTTCCATACTACATTGTTCTCAGAATCTAAAAAATATACATACGGCTGGAGATAATACCCTGCATAAACACCTTCACATTCAAAAACTAAAAAAATCCCAGATTCTATATTTCTTTCCCATTTTTCTTTCCCCTTTTTATCCAGAAACTTTATTGTTCCATCCTCCAAGAACAGAAATGTCTCATTATCATACACATAAAAGTCTTTAATATCTGAGTTTGTGGAGTATCTCCATAGTTCAGAAAAGTAAGAATCATGACAGTAAAAATATCTCCCTGATGAAAAATATATACTTTTTTCTACCTGGATCTTGTTTATAAGATCTGGAAACTCTTTCTCCCACAGCTTTTTTCCAGTAAAACTAAAAGCATATATCTTATTTTCAGTGTACTGATCCGGAAATCCTTCATACTCTCCCGACGAAAAAATGATCTTATTTCCCATGAGCGATAAATTCCGTACCTCTCCTTTTGTTATGTACGTCCATTCTAAATCATATACTCTTTCAGCATATACTGTATTCAAAACTAAAATAATTAGAACAAGGACTAAATACCTTTTCATAATTAACCTTTAAAAATAAGATATTTAAATCTTTCTATAAACTTTCAACTAATTCTTCTACAGCTCTTCTCGTTGCTTCTCTGTCTTTTCCTGCAACTATTAAAGTTTTATTATCCTCTATGTACTCCCATTCTCCCTCTGAAATATACCAGTCTATCTCGGATAATTCACGATCTACAAGAGTTTTTGTCCATAAATTGCATATATTTATTCCTTTTTCTGTTTTTGTATACCCCGGCCCTCCTACAGAGATTATATTGTAAGAATTTCTTATTTCTTCTGTAAGTTCGATATCTTTGATTAAAAATCTTAAAAAACTTTCTTGAATCACTTTTTTATAAATCATTTTTACTGAATCTATCTCTTTATCGTGAGGATCCAAGTCTATTATCTCAAGACTAAAGAATATCCTTCCTGTATACGATCCCTCAGACAAGCCGCACGGCGGGATATGAAACTCTGTGATATAAATGTTTTCCGAGAGAGGAGAGTAATTTCTCAGCTCTATTATATACTCTATATCACCATCTTTGAAAACAGGTGACATATCATTGACATCCTCATATTCTATGTCCAAAGAGCGTATATTCAAGCTCCACTCATCGCTCCCTATTTTTATTCCAGTAGCATCCTGAAGGGCACCATAATTTCTAAGGACATAGATATCAATCTTATTATCTTCAATTTTCATTGCAAAAATAGTTATTTCTTTTAAAGAACACACATTTCTTTGAACATATACAAGATCAGCAGGATCGAAGCTATGAGTATTACCGTTAGGCTCAATTACAGTATATTCTTCACATAGATGGACTTTCCATCCCTGGAACTCTATATTATCCTGTATCGGAAACTCTTTTTTATAGGGATCGCCGAAAAGAACTACATTTTCTCCAATGCTTTGAAAAAACTCTAGAGGTGTAAGATCCTGATTTAAAAATCTAACCTTCCCAGCATTTTCATAGATATAAACATTTTTTTCTCCTGATTTCCATAACTTTTTCATTGGAAGCTCTTCTATCACAGCTCTATATCTAAGGTCACCGATGTTTAAAACTGGAAAAATATTATTTTCCTCTGAGAAATTAATGAAAATCTCTTCCCTTGATTCGTCTTTATCCAATTTTCCATTCAGATTTTTATCATCGTACCATAAAGGAAGAGAGATATACGGTTTTTCGTTAAAATATCCAGAAGTATTCCCCACAACTATAAAATCACAGTGAGATGTTCTTAAATTATTTTTATCACTATAATTCTCCTCTAAGTATGGAAAAATTTCTTCTTTTTTCTTTGATATCTCGGCGATTTTCTCAGCTATTATTTTTGCAGACTCAAAATCAGCTGAGTTCTCTCCGTAAAGTACTAGACATTGAGGTTCTCCGTCTATTACAAAAAAATCCCTGTTTTCTTGAGGATGCCATAGAGAAAGTATGAAAATAATAAGTATAATTCTTGCTATCATAATAATAATATAATCTATTGGTATAAAAACATTTCTTGCTATGAACTTATCATATTGCGGTATCTACTCCCTCTGTTTCCTTATTCTCTTTTGTCTTAATTTTTTTAACATATGAGGATAACCTTTTTCTTTCAGCATTGGATGTGGTATATATCCTATAAATGTTTAAAGATTCGATTTTCCAGGATTTATAATATTTTTTCACTCTTTTCATCTCATTATACTTTTTTACTTTCTTTTCCTTCTCATCAAAGACATCAATGTTAGATCCTGACAGTTCTTTAGTTGGATCCATTGTAAGTTCATATGGTACATCACTGAATAATTCAGGACATTTTTCCTCATTTTTTTTACTTAATTCTTTAATTTGTTCTATAATCCCTTCAGCACGTTCTTTCATTCCCTTTCCTAGAGCGATATTAAATATTTTTTTAATTTTTTCCCTTTCTAGTTTATCGAAGCTTTCTTCATCTTCCGTTAGACATTTATAAGAATCTCTTACTAGTATTTTACTAACAAGCTCACAAGCTTTAAAGAGTTTTCTCAGCATTTTCAATTTATTTATTATAGGTTCCTCAAATTCTCCATAAAATCCCTCGATGCCTTTCGATCTTTCGAGAAAATCAGAAATTTCTTTTTGGGGAACTTTTTTCTTCAGATTATCAAATTGATTTTGGTAACAATATGAAATTTCAGAAAAGAAGTTCAACTCGTTGAGCTTTTCAAATTCTTCAATATTTTTAGTTCTTTCCACAAGATTAAGGGGCTCTTTAGAATACTCGAGTAGTTGTTGAAACATTAAATCCAAAGCTCTACATGTTTTATGGAAATATACGTTCTTAAACATATGAAACCTATTTATTAACATTAAAATAATATCATCTAAAATTTTTGATGAGTAACATAAGGTTTCATTATCATCTTCATCCTTTTCTATTGATGAAAATAGTATAAGTCTATCTAGCGGGTACCCACCATAATGTCCTGTTCCTGAAAAATAAGAATCTCTTTTTATGAAATCTAATCTGTCACATCCGAATGGACCCTGAATTACATTATATTTCCATGTTCCTCCCTCCTCCAATATTCTTGAAACATCATCCATAATTGATTTTATAGGTTCTTCTTCGTTGAGATATTCCTTTAACCCTGAATCCTCAATGGTTTTTCTAAGAGCGTTCTTACCATAGGTATCAATCAGTTTATCTGGAAGATAATCTCGAATAATTTTTTTTCTATGTTCGTCGTGCCCATGTTTTTTATTTGGATAAATTTCCTTATAGATAGTTACATCATACTGATGAGAAAAGATACAATGCCCTATATCGTGTAGAAGGGCACAAAGTCTTAATAACTCTCTCTCCCGATTTTTAATATCTAAGTTTCTTGCATACATTTCAGCAATATGTAGACATCCCAAAGAATGTTCAAATCTTGTGTGATTGGCAGAATGAAAAACATAACTAACCGAAGGAGTTTGTTTTATGTATCTCAATCGTTGAAAAATCTTTAAATCAATAATCTTTAATTCAAAGGGAAAGATTTCAATATTTCCATGAATGGGATCTCTAAATATTTTACGCTTCTTTGGACTTTTACTGCTGCTTTTTTCACTCATAAATACAATTACCAGCCCATCTTTTCTATGTACTTTTTTCTAGCTTCTTTGACTACCTTTTTGTCGTCTCCTATCTGAACAATTTTTTCGATACATGCACTATACGAATTCTTCACTTCTTCGGATATATCTCTTAGTAGTAATTCTTTACCTCCCTTGGTCAATCTGTATCCTGGATTGGGTGAATACTCTAATAATTTAAAATCCAAGAGCAAATCGATCAAAATAGTAATACTCGGTGAAGCCACAGAGGTAGAAGTTATATCCCACTCAAGTTCTTCCACAATGTCCTTCAAATTTTCTTCTCTCACCAGATACAGATAGCTTTGTATTATATCTTCTTTTTCAGTCTCACTTAATTTTTCCATAAGAAGACCTATCTCCTCCGCGATTGAAAGTTTTTTATCTTTTCTCATGCTCCTCTCCTTCATTAATAACTACTAGGAGGATACTTATAAACTTTTCGGTAAGTCATTCTTATGCTTTAAATGCTTCTTTTATGTTTTTATTCTTTTATAGTAAAACAAATCTCATTTCGTCTATAAAATATAAAATAGTTTCTTTTATAACGCTATTTAAAAGCCATTTCTTCCTGGTTGTATTTAACTAGAACGCTGCTGAGATGAATATAAACTTCAAGAAATCCTGAAGTTATGCAAAAGAGTTATAAAGCTCTCCTACTCTTTTTATACATGGACTTAAATGAGATCGTGCATATATCCACGACAAAAGAAAAAAACACAAAGAAAATAGCTTTAGAATTAGCCAATGACACGGGAAGAAAGATCCTTGAAGAGATCTACAATTTAAATATAATTACAGCATCTGAAATAGCTGAAAACCTTCAGATACCCCTCCCTACGGTATTGTTCCATATAGAAAGATTAACAGAACTGAATCTCGTTAAAGTTGCAGATACAAAATTAAGCAAAAAATTTAGAGAGATAAAATGTTATTCTCCCGCCAAAAAGGCCATCCTTATTATTCCAGCACAAGAAAAAGAGACGATCTCAAGTATAAAAAACGCCTTGCAAGCGAGGATTGTTGCACCGCTCTCTTTGTTAATAGCTTTAGGAATTACAGTGACTATAGGGTGGTTTACTCAGAGAGAAGAGACTTTTGTACAGAGACTTGCAACTGAAAAAGCTGCTCCTTTAGATGTTCCCATTCCCGAAGCAACTAACGCTCTTGAAGCAAATACCTTCCATTATTTTCTGCTTGGAAGTGTTGTACTCTGTGTTATTTTTGTCTGTATCTATGTTTTTGCAAAAATTATTCAGAAAAAATAAAAGATCATTTTTAACCTGCCAACTTCTTGAAGAACTCATCTTCTCCGTAATTAATTTCTTCGTTCAGATTTTCTTGCGGTTCTTTGTAAACTTTATATATCTTTACAGATCCGAAACTCTGCACAAGTTCAAAATAACTGAGATTTGCACCGTCGAAGAACATGAGCCTTGAAAACATCTTTGAAACTCCCTCAGGCTCTATGAGGTAGAGAACTTTTGGCGTATTATAGTATACTACCCCTCCTTCGCTTTTAACGGTCTCTCTGATATCAGGGAGATACGCGATCCCCAAAGTACCGTCTTTATTTATGAGTAAATTCTTTTTCCCATTGTTATCAAACAATGTACCCGTTAAAGGTATGATTTTATTATCTCTGATTAAAGACGCATGGAAATTGTTGTTATAGTCCTGTACCACATCTATTAACGTTTCCCCACTCTTGTAGATGTACTCTACACCATCAGATATCTGCCTCATATTTATCAGGTAGAATTTATAAATAGGCGTCTTTTCTCCCTTTCCCTTATTATAATCCCATGATCCGTAGTAACTGATCCACGAGTATATTGACGCTATTTTTTCATCCACAATCACATAAGCATTGTCATCTGCATACTTTTGCATTTCCATCAATTTTTCTTTTCTGGCTAATTTTGAATCTTTGGACCATTCTCTGACATCTTCCAGATCTTCTAAAGCCTCTTCCTTTGTACAGTTGACGTCAAAACCATATATCTCCTTCATTGCCACTAACTCCGACTGCGTATTGAATAAGTTACCCGTTTTAACGAGCCTTGCATTTATGTTGTAATGCCCTCCATTCATTGTTGTTTTTCTCTTTCCTACAGCCTCTATCCAGTATCCAAAATCCCACCAGGTAACTATTGTAGCATCTTCTGGAGTATTCTCATTTACCCAGTTCAGTGCCTCCCACCACTCATCTGTGATCTCCCTCTGTCCCGAGTTATTTTTATCTGCTTCTAAATACGCAGGAACAAGAATGATCGGAGACAGGATAATCATCGATATAACTCCGACACTCACTATCTTTTTTTTAGGCACTTTTTCATTTATTATCTCATATATCTTTCCAAAAAACAGCCCAGTTCCGATTATTACAGGAACAGCCATTATTAAGCTAAACCTTCCCCCCTTCACAAGCATGCTGTATGTTCCTATTATGAACAATATAAGATATACAGCATGGGAGTACTTCCTGTCTTTCCATATGGATAATACTATGCCTAGAGGAGCTAAAACGAGACCAAAACTGAAAAGGTTGTATAAAACGTGAATATCTGTTTGATAAAGCTCTCTTATAGATACTTCTGTCGTAGGGTACAGAATGCCGCCGACATTCAAAACGTTATCCACAGAGTATTTTCCGAACGGTATAATTATCTTTATCACTCCCTGTTTGTAGATGACAAGGGATGTAACGATCAGAACAATGCCACCTATGACATAAACTGCATTCTTATTTATCTTGTTTATAGCTTCTATCTTTATTTTGAACTCAAAGAGCAATATAAGGGCTGTTATGATCAACAATGCCAAAAAATATAGATATTGAGATTTATATAATGTATAAGGCACAAAAAATCCTAAAAGAGAAAGAACTAAGATTTCTCCTTCTTTAAAACATATCTTTTTAGTTTTAATAATCTCTATGATACACAAAAGTATTGTCGCTGCCAGCACAAGAGAAAGCATATAGAAATAGCCAGACCATGTTATATAATAGAGAAATATGGAGAATCCACATAAAATGCTAAATAATGTCCTTTTATTTTTTAAATCTATATTTTTCACAGCTTTGATCCAGAAAAATGTAATTAAAAATGAGAAAAAGACTACAAAGAGATCCGTATCTGTAAATCCGATGACACTTCTCTTTACTATCGCATTTGATACTGCAAAGAGGGAAGCTGTAAAAAGGCCCCCCACGTCATTGGTGAGTGCTTTTCCAGTTAAAAAAGCAACAATCACAATAAGAAGTATCAGGATTATGTTGGAATATACTGCAAAATCAAAAAAAGATTTATTTGAGAAAACATCAAAAATTTTGTAGGTATATGCTAGATAGTAATGGAATAAAGGAGGATGTGACAAAGGCTGCCCATTTGGAGCGTTTGCTATCGTATCCCATTCAGGTCTCTCTCCATTTTCTAGAATATAATCGGCTACTCTATAATGATAGTAAGGATCGTATCCAAGTAAGTATTTTTTCTCCACATCTTTATCTAATATATACTCGGACCTCACATAAACTGCTAAAACCATTATAGCTACCAATAATCCTAACTCTATTATCCTCTTTTTCATAGCTTCTTGTTGACAGTGTTATTTAAATAACTTTTTATAGTTGTGCAAAAATTTTATATATCCTCCTTTTAAAGATTTATAAGTGGAAGCGAAAAATTTAAAAATCTTTCCCTTTCCATTTAAGAATCTTTCGGTGATTGAGTGTATATAGGTAAGAGTATGCATATAATAGGAAATTGTATAATCGTAAAATGTAAAAATATAAAACCAGAGTATCTGGGAAGAACGGTCTTTGATGAAAAAAAAAGGAAGGTGGGAAAGATAGTAGATATATTCGGTAATGTAAATAGTCCATATGCCAAGATTCTGATTGGAAAAAATAAAAATATTATTTTAAATAAAGACATATTTTTGAGGTGATATGTTGGAGAATAAAGAAAAATTAAGATATAAAGAACCTTTAAAATGTCCTGAATGCGGATCAACTCGTTTGATAAAAGATTTTGATAGAGCAGAGATCATCTGTGCGGAGTGTGGATTAGTTGTGCAGGAAGAGATTATAGATACAGGACCTGAGTGGAGAGTATTCGAGAGTGATGACAGAAATAGTAAAAGTAGAGTCGGAAGCCCTACTACATATACGATACACGATAAAGGCCTCTCAACTATGATCGACTGGAGAAACCAGGATATCTATGGTAAAGATCTAAGCCCAAAAAGAAGAGCTCAGATATATAGGTTAAGAAAATGGCAGAGGAGGATAAGAGTTTCGGATGCAATGGAGAGAAATCTTTCTTTTGCACTTTCAGAACTGGACAGATTAGCATCTTATTTAGGACTGCACAGGAATATAAGGGAAGATGCTGCTATACTGTACAGAAAAGCACTCAGTGAGGGGCTAATAAGAGGAAGATCGATAGAGAGCGTGACAGCTGCATGTCTTTACATTATCTGCAGACAGCAGAGCATTCCTAGAACATTGGACGAGATAGCTGAGTACTCGAGGGTTGATAAGAAAGAGATCGGTAGGAGCTATAGATTTTTGGCAAAAGAGCTTGGCTTAAGCTTATCTCCAACGAACCCAATAGATTACATCCCGAGATTTGCATCTGAACTTGGTGTATCTGGAAAATCTCAAAAGAGAGCTGTAGAGATACTTGAAGAAGCTATGAATAAAGGACTTACATCCGGGAGGGGACCAATGGGAGTTGCTGCTGGAGCGTTGTATATAGCAAATATCCAATGCAATGAGAGAAGGACGCAGAAAGAGATCTCCAGAGTAGCCAAAGTAACTGAGGTAACAATAAGAAACAGATACAAAGAACTGGAAGAAAAACTTGGGATAAAGGTAGATGTTTGAGGTATGATGCTGACAGAAGGAAAGGTCAGGATAGAGGTTCCTGAATTTCAGAAAATAACATCCAAAAATAAAGTTTTCTACAATCCTGAAATGAAGATGGACAGAGATCTATCCTCCTTAATTCTCGGTTTCTATAAAGGTGTTGTTTTAGATGGACTATCGGCTACAGGAATACGCGGAATACGCTACGTAAAAGAGTCTGGACTGGAATCTATTTTTAATGATATCAATCCAGAAGCTGTAAAATTGATCACAAAAAACTGTAAAATGAACGATATAAATTGCAAAATTTACAATAAAGATCTTAACCTACTTGATGTAAAAGCAGACATAGTTGATATAGATCCCTTCGGGTCTCCTTCAAGATATCTGGCTTCTGCATTCAGGATCGTTAGACCGAAAGGAATTTTATGTGTCACTGCTACGGATACGCAGGCTCTATGCGTCTCAAAAAAAGCGTGTATAAGAAAATACTCTGCTATTCCTTTGAGAACAGACTTTTTTAAGGAACTTGGAATAAGGATCCTCATCTCCAGTATATTAAGAGAGGGAATGAAACAGGATTATCCAATAGACGTAATACTTGCATACACTCATAAACATTATATGCGCGTATTTCTTAACGTAAAGAAAAGTTTAAAGGGAATAGAGAAGAATATAAAAGATTTAAATATAGTTTATTACTGCAGCTGCGGATATAGAACATATTCTAAAGATATGATGCAGAGATGTCCTAATTGTGGAAGAAGGGTCAATTTTTCTCTCCCCGTATGGACTGGAGAGATAAAAAATGATAATTTTCTAAACAAACTTATGAAAAAGGAGATGAAACCTGATCTTGAAAAAATTTTAAATATAATAAAAAATGAGATAAATGTTCCTTTTTATTATGACCCTCATAAACTGGCAAAAACCTATAAATTTGATCTTAAAAAGATCGATCTTGTTCTGGATGAATTAAAAAAAATGGGTTTTCAGGCTTCAAGAACACATTTCTCAAAAACGGGTATAAAAACTGATGCCGATCTATTATCCTTATTAAAGATTTTTATATAAAAGAGAAAGGGGATGGAAAAGGAGGAAAACCATCCCTTTTGATCTTATATTGTAATATAAGTTTATAAATCTTTCTCTAACTGAACATTTAGGTGAATATTATTATTAACTCTAAAGTTAAAAAATCTAATTACTGAAACTCCAATCTCGTTATCCACCATACCCAGTTTTTTTCATCGTATATTTTCTTAGCTTCTTCCGAGAAGGAAAGTTTTATAGGTCCTCCATCTCCTTTTAAAATGAAATCTCCATCCGCTCTGTACGCTACTACAATTCCTAAGTTAAAGTCTTTTGAGTCTATTGTCTTATTATATCCATCCTCTGCGATCACTTTAAGATTTTTACAGTCTATATTTAAATTACTTTTAATAGTGCCTAAGGAAACTCCTTCATAGAGCATCTCTTTTCCTAAATGTGGGTCCCGGGTTTTTATTGAAGTTTTTTCCATATCCATCAGTTCTTCTAATGTAAAACTCTTCTCATTTCCATTGTACTCTATAACAAGAATCTTTTCTTCCTCTGTTCTGAGTTTAAAAAAAGATACAGTTGCGACTACAGCTAAAACTATTATTAAAACTCCTATTTTTCTAATTTCCATATATTCACCTCTTTTAATATTTTTAAAACTCCTGTTCCAATTATGGCTGAAAATAATGCCATTAAAGTTCTTTCAAAAGAATACTGTACAAGAATAGCGGAAAACGCTGCTTTTGTTGGGCTATAAAGAAGGATAAACATAAGATTTCCTGCCATGTGATCCGTTAAAAGTGCACAGAATGAGATAATAAAGAATTTTGGAAAAAGATTTTTATCAAGAGAGGATAAGTTTCTGCCAAAGATCACGATCATAAAGAGAGCAAGAATATGCAGATATGGAAAATAATAGAGTTCAACTCCTACATCTGTAATATACCATAATGTTACAAGAGATCCTAAAAGCAGAAAAGATAATTTCCATTTTTTATGAGAAAGAAGCCCTGCATTAAGAGCTCCAAGAGTTGGAGGTATGAATGTTAAAAATCCAAAAACAGCACCATAGGGTGCTATCGTTTCCCCGATCAAAGCGCCCACAAGAGCGGCATATCCTCCAACAAAAGGCCCGAGAAGTATGCCTATTAATGGCATAATTATCGCACCAAAGGATATAACTTTACCCAGTCCGAATAAAGGTATCGCAGGAAAGAATCCTGCTACTGCCATAAATGCAGCCATTATCCCCGCTAAAGCAATCTTGTGCTGTGTAGTTTTATACATCGCAATGTTATAATCTACACAGTTTAAAAAGTTTATGGTAGCATTTTAAAATCCTTCCTCCAATCTTCTACATGGACAGCTATCTAACGATAGAAAAACTTGCAAGAGTTATAACAAACATAAAAAAATCAAAGTTCGTAGCATCGTTAAAAAATGTAAAAAATGAAAAGGAAGCTAAGAATTTCATAAACGAGATAAAAAAAGAGTTTAAAGATGCTTCTCACAATCCGTATGCCTATGTTGTAAATGATATTTTCAATTCTTCTGATGATGGAGAGCCGTTGAATACAGCGGGAAAACCTATCCTGGATCTAATTTTGAAAAAGAATTTAAAAAATGTTGTTATAGTCGTCACAAGATACTTCGGAGGGATAAAATTGGGGATAGGAGGGTTGATACGTGCATACAGGGAAGCTGCATTAAATGGCATTGAAGCTTCTGACATTGTCGAAAAGTTTTACGAGGAAGAGACCTCTTTTTTTGTAGATTATGAATTCTTCGGAGACATTAACAAGATGATCCAAAAATATCACTGCAAAATTCTTGAGAAAAAAATGGAAAATAAAGCTTTTTTTAAAGTATCAGTCAAGAAAAGAGACAAGGAAAATTTTTTAAATGAGATATTAAAAAAGACGAAGGGGAATGTAACAATACAAAAGAATTATATCACAACAAAAGAAAAAAATTAAAGAGGACACGTTATGCCCAATTTTTCCTGGATATCTTCACAGCACTTCAGAGCTTTTAGAAGTTCGTTGTTCGCGTAAATAGAGTTGCCAGTTGTATTTGCATTGTTTATGTGTTCCTGCATTTCATCTAAGAGATTTTGCACATCTCCAGGAACATCTTCTGGTAAATTTTCCTCAATGCATCCCAGACATGTGTTCACCTGTCTCAAATGATAATTCTTTACTGGCATGAAGGCTGCTATTGGGTTTGCAAAGAGTTCTTCTTCAAGTACTGCTCCGTATATATCACGTGGCCAAGTCCTGCTATCTTGCCAGACAACGATGTTATCATAGATCGCTGGATCCTGTTGAAGATTATTAGGATAGGTGGCTATTGGAAACACTGTATGCGTTGAGAGATTACAGCCGTATATATCATAATTACTAGGTAATCCCGCAGGACCATGTACCCAGACGACTATGTTTCCGTAGATCGCTGGAGCGTATTGGCACATTGTATCTGTTGTTACCTGAAACTCTGTACTCGTTGATAGATTATAGCCGTATATATCAGAGTTAAGTAGTCCATTTCTGTAATCTTGCCAGACGACTATGTTTCCATAGATATCTGGAAGGTATTGACTATTAATGTCTGTTGTTATCTGAAACTCTCCTATATCATCTAATGTTCCGTATATGCCATCTGGTCCCATATCATAGCCATATATATTGGGATCTAGTGTACCATTTCTGTCATCTCGCCAGACGACAATGTTTCCATAGATCGCTGGACGCATTTGATCATTTGTAGCTGTGCATATAGGAAACTCGCCAACATCGTCCCCTGTTCCAAATATCCCATCTGGTCCCATGTCATATCCGTATATATCCCGATTTGTTATACCACTTCTATCATCTGCCCAGACGACGATGTCATCATAGATCGCTGGACTCTGTTGCCAATGTAGATGTGTACATATAGGAAACTCTGTATGTGTTGAGAGGTTATAACCGTATATATCAGGATTTACTCCTGGATTATTTCTGTCATCATTCCAGACGACGATGTTTCCGTAGATATCTGGTTTCACTTGATCGTTTGGGTCTGTACATACGGGAAACTCTCGTATTCTATAAGCTGAAATCACTGCAACCAAAGAAACTAACACCATTATCACTATTATTAAACTCTTTATTTTCTTCATATTATCACCATTATTTTTGATTACTCTATATTTATATGAAATATAAAAAGTTTTCGGCAGTTAGTAGTATATAACAATAACCCAAAATAAACACAGTAAAGTTTAGAATTCATCATCTCTAGTTAGTTCATCAAATGAGCAAAGTTAAGTTTTTAATAATCAAGAACAATATAATAGTATGGAACTGTATCTAATTTTACTTTGTATAGGAATTATTTTTATTGTCTGTTTTTATTCATACTCCAAGAAGAGGAATGTGAAGGAGATTCGGAAAGATTATCCGATTCTAAAAAGTAATATACAATCTTTGAAGAGTTGTAAATGTAAATATGATCCCGATATGAAAATAAGGCTTCATTTCTTGAGAGACGAGAAAAAATACAATGAAACGATTTCTACTCTCAAAGATAAAGTTTATGAATTGGGCATATTATTCAACAAAATGAGGTATGCTATAGAAAGGACGAAGTTCGGAGAGTTTCTTACTGCTTCTGATCTTTTTAAATCTATAATTGAAGATAAAGATATAAAACAATGCAAAAAATATAGTGAGATAGAAAAGGAAATAAAGGATTTCAAATCCCTAAAAACGGAAATAGAGGCTCTTATGCAGGATTTACTAGATAGATCTATTAGACTAATGGATAGATAAAAATAAATATAAAAAAGGAAAAACAAAAAATTTCAGTGTTTCCTTTGTACCTTGAAGATTTCCTACTTATCTCTGTACTTTCATTTAAATAGTTTTCGATCATCACTCAAAATTTCTCTGTCTTAATATCTCGTAAATAAGAATACCTGCTGCTGTAGAAACGTTGAGAGATTCGATCTTTCCTCTTCTCGGAATTTTTATAAGAAGATCACATTTCCTTTTTAAGATATCTCTCATCCCTTTCTGCTCTTCACCAAGTATAAGAGCTACAGGTCCTCTTAAATTCTTTTCAAAGCATCTTTCTCCGTTTATATCCGCTCCTATAATCCAGATCTTTTTCTCTTTGAGTTTTTCTATTGTTTTAGAGAGATTATCTACAAGTACAACATTCGCATGCTCTAAAGCACCTGCAGAACTTTTCCATACAGTCTCGGTGATCTTTGCAGAGTTTCTTTTTGGAATTATAACTGCATCTAAGTTAAAAAACTCGCAGGATCTTATAATAGCCCCAAGATTTCTAGGATCTTTTATCCTATCCAGAACAATGAAAAAAGAATCTTCAGAAAATCTGAGATCTTCAAAATTTATATACTCCTTAGGAGATATGAAAGCAATGACCCCCTGATGTTTTTCACCAAATCTATCAAGTACTCTCTTTTCTACTTTTGAGATAAGTATCTTCTTTTCATGAGCAATTTTTAAAATCTCCTCAAGTTTTGAGTCTTTGGCTACAAGTAGTTTGTTTATCTTCCCGCCACTTTTTAAAACTTCCATCACAGCTCTTCTACCGAGTACCATATCCATATCTTATTATACTTTCATAAGTTTAAAACTATTGTTAATAAGAAGATGATAAAATGAAAATCCTGAAAGTTAATACAGGTGCACATGGGGATATGGTAAATATCACAGATGAAGTAATAGATTTCATTAAAAAAAGTAAAAAAGAAGATGGAGCTGTACTAATATTTGCTAAGGGTTCAACAGGTGCGATCACAACAATAGAGTATGAACCTGGACTGAAGAAGGATTTTCCGAGAGTTATGGATAAAATTGCTCCCTACAAAGATTATTATGCACATCATGAAACATGGCACGACGATAATGGATCAAGTCATGTTAAATCTGGTATAATTGGACCGAGCTTGGTAATTCCATTTAAGAACAGAGATCTTTTACTCGGCACATGGCAGCAGGTAGTAGTTGTGAACTTCGATACGAAACCTAGAAGAAGAGATGTAATTTTACAGCTGCTTTGAAACAAAAACTTTAAGTACATCTAAATATTATATTATATTGATGTTAAAAGAAGCAGAATTCTATCTTCCTGAGAAAGAGGGTGTTAGATGTCTTCTATGCCCAAGAAAATGTTTTATTCCTCAATCTAAGTACGGTTGTTGCAGAGTGAGAGTAAACAAAGAAAATAAGCTTTACACCGAGATATATGGTGAGGTATCTTCTTTCTGGAAAGACCCAATAGAAAAAAAACCGCTATACCATTTTTATCCTGGCAGCACAGCTTTTTCCATAGGTACTATAGGATGTAATTTTGCATGTGATTTCTGCCAGAATTACTCTATATCGCAAAAAAAAGCATCCACAAGATATTTTTCCCCTGAAAATATTGTGAAAATGGCTAAAGATACGGAAGGAATAGCTTTTACTTACAATGAACCTACAATATGGTACGAGTTTGTATATGACACAGCAAAGCTTGCAAAGGAAAACGATCTTTATACTGCAATGGTAACGAATGGATACATAAATGAAGAGCCATTAAAAAAACTGGTGAAATATATGGATGCCTTTAATATAGATGTGAAAGGAGAGAAAGATTTTTATGAAAAACTATGTCATGCCCCATTTTATGACGTATTCAACTCTGTAAGAACAGTTTTTGAAAATGACAGGCATGTGGAAGTTACAAATTTAATCATACCTGGATGGAACGATAAAAAAGAGCAGATAGAAGATATATGTAAAAAACTCTATGAGATAAGCCCTGAGATCCCCATCCATTTTACAAGATTTTTTCCTCATTATAAAATGACAAATATAAAACCAACGCCTTTGGAAACGTTAGAAATGGCGGAAAAGATTGCAAAGAAAACAGGATTGTACTACGTTTATTTAGGTAATGTGTGGGGAAAACCTGACATAACGTACTGCCCAGAATGCGGAGAGGTACTGATAAGAAGGTTTGGGTTTGATGTTCTGGAAAATAGAATAAAGAACGGAAGATGCAAATGTGGAAAAAAGATATATATGAAAGGATAGACTCAAATCATGAAAGATTTTTTTAATCCGAATATTTTTATTTTTACGTATATCTTTTTTGTATTTACGGGCTTAATTTTTAAAACAAGATATCTGGATTATTCTTTAAATCCATTGATGTTCTTCTATATTTTTTGCGGTCTCTTCTGCTTTTATATCGGAACAAAAATAAATTTGAAGATAAAAAAAGAGTACATTCTATTTATAATTTTAGTTTTATTATTTTATTACAGTTTTATTCTATATTCCTACTATGCGTTTTTAATAGTAGCTCCTGTATTTTTTATACTGAAATTAGATTTTAAAAAATACTCAAAACTATTTTATTTTCTGGGAGTAGCGCTACTCATCATCAATTTTATTTACATACGAGATGTCCCACTCTTCAATCCTGATTTGAGAAGAAAAGCCTTGACAGTTATTTTTGTTTGCGGATATTCCCTTTTATACATAGGATTTAATTTTCAGACATTGAAAAAATTCAGCCCTAAACTTTTTATACTTGCATTTTTTATCTTGTTTTTTTATGGTTACAGAACATATATCTTAATTCTTATTTTATCCACAGCAATAATCCTTTATTATAACAAAGAGATCAAATCTAATCTATGGCTTTTTGTTCTTGCACTTATATTTTTTATCGTTCTGAATATTGCATTTTTAAGTTTTACGTCTCAAAAATGGAAGCTGGACTTTTTGAACCTTATATTCCATAGGATTTCGTATACAGTTTATGTTTTGAATCTAATAGTTGAAAAATCAGGATTCTTTGGGTATTACCATGGTCTCTGGCTTCATCCCATTACAGGGGATATTGTAGGAAAGATCGTTCTTGGATATGAACACAATACTACTTCTACTATTTTAGGTCCCTTAATACTTGATTTCGGAATTATCGAAGTTCCTATAATGATATTTTTTGGAAGTGTACTGGCTACTGTAAGAAAAAAAATGAAGAATTTGAAAAAGGCAATACCATACTATTCTATCCTGCTATCGATAACATTATTATGTGTAGAAATATCCCCTATCCCCCTGATTATATTTCCTTATCTTATTGCGCTGTATAAAATCTCATAAACTTGCTAGATACATGAATATACTGGCGACAAGAGGAACAAAAAAGTTGTCATCTATTATTATTCTCGAAAAAAGTCTCTGATTACCTCTAGTATTCTCAAAAGGAAGTGCTTCCACAAGCATCCCCGATATACTCCCGGCAAAAGCTATCTTTAATATGTAACTAAACTCCTTGACAGGTGAAATGAAACTCAAAATTAATAGAGCGTACAAAAAAGAAGCTGCAAAGAATCCTAAACTTCCTTCATAAGTTTTATTCTTGTCTATCCAGTGCTTATGCTTCCCAAGATTTTTACCTATTATCGTAGAAAATCCATATCCTAACGCCATAATACCGATACACATAGCTGAAATGTAAACAGGGAAGAGAAAAACGCAGAGCTCTATCGCTACAATGTATATTAATGGTCCGACAAGAATCCCGTATCTATAATCTTCTTCTCTCGCCATGAACTCAAATCCTTTCTTCCAAAGACCTTTTGGCCTCCAGAAAAAAATCACAAGAATTGCCATAACCGGTGGAACACACAGTGCCTGGTTTTTTGTTAAAAACAATGGATAAATAGACCAGAATCCCATGAAGATATGAACAAACTGCCTTTTATACTCCTCTCTGGTCATCATGATAAAAAATCTTCGAAATTATATTTAAATGTTTTTACTGTGGGGTTTTCACTCGACTATGGGAAAAAGATATAAAACATTGCTGAGAGAAAGAATATGTGAAGATGATAGAAAGACATTTTTAAAAGTGAGAGATATGAGTGAGAAGTTTATCCTTGATGCATTTCGAGAATATTTTAAAGAAATAAGGAGTATATACTTAACAGAGGATTATACAGAATATACTTTTAGAACACCATTTCAAAATTTTATTGAAAATTTAAATAAGGACTTTAATTTGCACCAAGAACAAAAAAGAGTACAAAAACTGGGTGCACCCGATTTTAAAGCATATAGAAAAGCGTCAAAGATAGGATATATCGAGACCAAAGATTTGGGCAAAAATTTAGATAACGAACTTGAAAGTGAACAAATAAAAAAATATAAAGAGAGTATAAACAATATTATTTTAACGGATTATAGTCGTTTTATCATCATAAGAAACAATCAAAAAATATTTGATCTCAATTTATTCAATCTATCAGACTTAAATAATTCGAGATTTACTATTTCTGAGGGCAAGATAGAGGAATTTATAACATTGGTAGATGATTTCTTTGGTTATAAAATACCAACAATAAAATCTGCCAAAGAGTTAGCTGAAGAACTTTCAAAAAAAGCCAGATTGCTTAAAGATCTGGCAGAAGAACAATTAGAAGAAGATCTGTCTAAGGTAAAGAGTAATGAACGTCCCTCTCCTATTTACTATTTTTATGAGGGAATCAGAGAATTAATCAAAGATATAAATATAGATGACTGTGCGGATGCCTATGCTCAAACGATTACGTACGGACTATTTCTTTCTAAGATAAATTGCACAGGTGAGTTCAAACGAGGAAATACTGCAGCTTACATACCTCAAAGTATAGGTGTCATTAAAAGAATTTTCACGAATATTTCTGGAGGATTTTTACCTTCAAATATATTGTGGATTGTGGATGAGATAATTGATATATTAAACGCATCAGATATAAAAAATATTTTATCGGAAATTGATTTCAGGGGCAAAAAAGATAGAGACCCATTCACATTCTTTTACGAAGATTTTTTGGATTTGTATGATCCAAAAAAGAGAAAACATTTAGGTATATACTATACCCCAAGACCTGTAGTAAATTTCATTGTAAATTCAGTTAATCGCATTTTGAAAGATGATTTTAATAAATTACATGGGTTTGCCGATGATGACGTAACTGTTCTCGATCCTGCTATCGGAACGGGAACTTTTTTGTGGATTGTGTTTCTTGTAACTTTAGGGGAATTGGTAGATAGCCGTCTAAAGGGACTGATAAAAAATAAGATTGAAAATCATATTTTAAAAAATTTTTACGGATTTGAGATTTTAATAACTCCCTACATTATCTCTCATTTAAAATTAACAACTGTACTGAGGCAGTGGTATTATAAGTTCAAGGATAACGACAGAATACAAGTTTATCTCACAAATACTTTGGAACCTTCCGAAACACATGGTTTATTGCCTTTCATGGGAGAATTAACTGAAGAGAGCATAGCTGCCGAGAGAATAAAAAATAAGCCTATTTTAGTTGTACTTGCGAATCCTCCGTATTCAGTGAGTTCTTCTAATAAATCCGAATGGATTATGGAAAAAATGAAAGATTACAAAAAAGATCTACACGAGAGGAATATTCAGCCATTAGACGACGATTACATCAAATTTATAAGATTTGCTCAGTGGAAAATTGAACAAAATGGAGGAGGGATAGTAGGATACATTACCAATAACTCTTATTTGGATGGCGTTATACACAGACAAATGAGGAAAGACCTTCTTGACACATTTGATAGAATCTATATCTTAAATTTGCATGGAAGTAGTCGTAGAGAAGAAAAACTTCCTTCTAATGTTTCTAAAGACGAAAATGTTTTTGATATACAGCAGGGAGTAGCAATCGTTTTGTTTGTCAAAAATGACAAATTCAAAGACAAAAAAGTATTTTATGCTGATTTATATGGAAAAAGAAAAGAGAAATATTCTTGGTTAGATAGAAATAGAATAAATACTGTTGAATGGCAAGAGCTAAAACCTGAAACGCCTTATTACTTTTTTGTTAAAAAAGACTTATCTTTGCAAAGTGAATATGAAAAATTTTGGAAAGTCACAGAGGTATTTAAGAAATTCCAGATAGGATTAATGACAGGACAGGATAATTTTTTTGTCGATACAAATCCAAGCACTTTGAAAAGTAGAATTTTAGCTATATTTAACAAAAATTTGAATGATAAAGAATTAAAAAGCCTTTATAGCCTTAAAAGCCAAGCAGGAGAAAAAACTATCAAAGCAAGGAATTCAACTAATTTCAGCGAAGCTCTTATTCTTTCTTATGCTTATAGACCTTTTGATATTCGTTATGTTTACGCAGAAAATAAATTTCTATGGAGATCGGTAGAAGAACTAAAGAAACATTTTATTCATGAAAATATCGCATTAGTTACAACTCGTATTTTAGCAGGATTACCATTTAATCATGTTCTTGTAACCCAACATATTGGTGATAACACTTTTATTTCGAGCAAGACTAAAGAGAGGAACTATTTCTTTCCTCTTTACATCTACAATGGAACTAAACAGCCAAATTTCACAGAAAAATTCATTGATTTTATAGACAAACAATATCCAAACGAAAAAATCACACCAGAGAATATTTTGGGGTATATCTATGCAGTACTACATTCACCAACATACAGACAAGAGTTTAATGAATTTCTTAAATTCGATTTCCCTCGCATTCCTTTTACAAAAGATTATAGCAAATTTAAGCAACTTTCCGAAATTGGTAAAGAACTGACAGACTTACATTTAATGAAAACTAAATTAGAAACGAGCACTAAATTTGATGTGCAGGGTTCTAATGTTGTAAAATCTGTTAAATATAAAGAGAACAAAGCTTACATTAATAAAGATCAATTTTTTGATGGTATTCCCGAAGACGTATGGAACTTTTATATTGGGGGTTATCGTGTTTTGGATAAGTGGCTAAAGAGCAGAAAAAACAGGGAATTAAGTAGCAGTGAGATAGAACACTTTTTACAAGTTGTTGAGATAATTAAAGAGACAATAGAGTATATGAAAAAGATAGATGAGATTAAAATCTTTTGATCTTTTTTTACTGTGTTCAACCATATATCTTTTTCAGATCAATTTTCTTCTCTTTTATTTTGGATTTTTTAAGGTTCACGATAACTATTAAAAGAAGTATTATTGCCAAAAATATGTCAACTTCGTATCCGAAGTAATCTACTATGATACCTGAGAGGAAATTCCCTGTAAGTAGCCCAAGAAAGTAGAAAAAATTAAAGGCTCCGAAAGCTCCTCCTTCTCTATCTTTTTCGGCTGTCTTTGACATGTAAGAGAAAGAAGGTATGATGATATAAGACCACGTAATACCGAGAACAGCGTAGATGAGTATTATCCCAACAGCGATCTCCTTATAAATTATCAAAATAGCCATTAAAAGAGACAGAACTGCTCTACTCAATATTCCATACTTTAGAGTCCTCAAAGTTCCTTTTTTATAAATCTCTCTTCCTGTCCGTTGATACATCAAAGCTGATGTCGAAGAATGCATAAAAGCAGCGAAAAAACAAATACTCGATCCAACTCCAAGCATTTTTAAATATGGAACTATTGGGGTAAATATCAATCCCGATGCTATTAAAATTAGAAATGTAGAGATTAAAAAAGAGTTAACCTTCTTATTTTCTGTTAATCTTATGACAGGAAGATGTATAAGATAGTTCGGGATATACCTCGTTCTTTCCACTATTTGAGTGAGACGTAATTTGAACGTTCTCCTATTTATATGTATAGGCCTCTGTTTTAAGTATTTAAATCCTAAAATCAGTGATATCGCAGATATAACGCTATTTAAGAGAAATAAATTTTGAATAGAGACAAAAAATAAAGTTATTGCTCCAATTCCCAGTCCCATTACCCATGCCCATCCTCCTATTTTGTTGAATTTTCCTATAGCATCATCCCAGTAAAACTTGTTTGTACTGCGAAGAATATAAACTGTTGTTACGGGTATTTCAGCTGCGATAAAGAATGCAAAGAATGTCTGAATTAATATAATCTCATAAAGATTGAAAGCCATCGATAATAAAAGATATGATAAAAATGTTCCTGTAAATCCGATCAGGATACATGTTTTTCTCTTCTTAAATTTATCAGATATTTTCCCCCAGAAAACTGTTCCAAACATTGAAACTGCTGTGTAAAGTCCTAAAACTATACCTACTTCTTTGGCTTTCCCTCCAAGCTCTACAATCAGCAAGGGAAGAAGTACGGACGTACATCCCTGGGCTATTTTAAACGGTACAAAAATATAAAAGAATTTTTGAGATTTCATCAGATCACAGGAATCTTTCTTCTTTTTCTCTTTCAAAGACTGTAAGCTCCCACGATTCGCCTTTTATAAGTTTCAACTCTGCTTCGCATTCGTCACACTGGATAATCTTACCCTGTCTCAGATGATACACTTCCACTGCATGTTTGCATACTGGACATTGGAGTTTCATTGGATCACCTCAGGTGTTTTGATCGTTCCCTTTATAAAGCTTACTATTGAAAGGTTTTTCATCAGATCACTCATACCCCTTATCTATGACTCCTATTATCTCATCTGCAGTTTTTTCTCCGATTCCTTTTACTTTCATCAAATCTTCTTTTGATGCTGTGAAAACATTTTTCACACTTTTAAAATGTTTCAGAAGTCTTTCAGCCAATGTAGCTGAGACATGAGGCAGTCCCTCTATTATGTACCTCTGGTTTTCTTTTATGTCCATGATCTTTTTATTCCCTCTTATAGGGATATCTTTTCTCTCTTTCTGCTGTTCCCTTTTTGCTATATCTAATAAAATGAGCATCGTTTCATATGCGTCTTTTGTAAAGATAACATGAACATTAAAATCTAAGATTATAGAAATTATGGCATTTAAAATAGCATTTGCAGAAATTTCATGCTGTGAATAGAGGTCTTCTCCTTCTATGATGAGAATAGGGATCTCATAACTCTCAGAGATATTTTTGATCTGCTGAAATAGCTTTCTGTCCATTAAACTTCTCAAAAAATCTTCACAGCTTTTTCTTTCCACACATACTTTCTCAGAAAGAATATAATCGCCTACTGGAAGATTTTTCTGCTCTAAGAGGCAATGAGAAGACAAATATTTTACTACCGGACTCTTTTCTCTGTAATCTACTATTATTTTAACAAAATCTTCAATTTTTGTCTGTTTTTCTATGTATTCTTTTTTCTTCAATTGATTTTTCATCTGCAAAAGAATTTTATGCATCTTCTTTTCCTTCGCCCTGGAAACCCAGAAATACGCTTCATCTCTCGTCTTTCCGGTAAACAATACGATTACTTTTCCTGCTTTTCTTCTTCCTGTTCTCCCTCTCCTCTGAATAGTCCTTATCTCCGAAGGTACAGGCTCGAAAAATAGCACTAAATCAACGCTAGGTATATCCAATCCTTCTTCCGCTATTGATGTCGCCACAAGAATGTTGTATTCTTGATTCCTGAATTTTTCCAAGATCTCTTTTTGGTTTTTCTGTGTCAATCCTTTGTCTCCAAGTTTGGAACTCTGCCCAACGAACCTAATTGCTCTTGCTCCTTCTATATCGTTTAAAATATCAACTATTTTCTGCGCAGAGTCTCTGTACTGGGAAAAGACGATTATATTCTTGCATCTTTTTATCTCTTCCTCTATTATCTCCCTCAATTTTCCATATTTTGGATGTCTTGTTTCTATAGTTTTTGCGAGGTTTAACGCTTTTTTTATAAGTTCAGAATTAATTATTTCCTTTGCGGATTTTGCTTTCTGGTGTTTCAATCTCTCGAAATAATCCAAAAAAGGTATAATTCCCTGGGTTTCGAGAAGCTCCATCCCATGCTGAATTTTGATGGCTGAAGACTGCGCCATTATCCCTATGAAATACCTTTTATCCATCTTCCCATAGCTCTTATTCATATCTTTCCTTATTCGTGTTCCAAGCTCCAAAAGGCCTTTTTTAGATATCCCCAATGATGCACTCCTCAAGAAACCTATATTATGAAGAATTTTAAGTTTATTCTCTAAATATTTTTCCAGGTATTTCCTTACTTTTTTATACTCCTCAGGAAAATCTACCTCGATCCACTCAATATCTATATCCTGAATATACTTTTTTATGTCAGGAGAATTGTCTGTTCTCACCTCTATGTTTTCAATAAAAAGATTATCCAGTACCTCATTTATCTTATCTTTTTGACTTCCCGGGGAAGCTGTAAGTCCTATTATCAGAGGATTTTTTCCTTTTTCCATGTATTTCTTTGCTATAAAGACATACGCATAATCGCCTATAGATCTATGTCCTTCATCAAATATGATCATTGAAACATTCTCAAGATCCAATCTTCGAGAGATTATATCGTTCTCTATGACCTGTGGAGTTGCAAATATTATTTTTTTATCCTTGTAGAGATCCTTTCTTGTAGATGGTGCTACGGTACCTGTAAAAAATTCCATTTTACCTATATTCAGAGCATCGGAAAATGTCTGGAAATGCTGCATGACGAGAGGTTTTGTAGGCGCTAAAAAGATTACCTTCCCGTCATGCTTCTGGAGCCTGTAAACCGTCAAAAGTGCAGCAATTATAGTTTTCCCCAGTCCTGTAGGAAGAACTACCATAGAATTTTTTTCTCTGCAACTGTCGACAATTGTTTCCTGATATACTCTTGCCATGACTGTATCTTTTTTAACAAGAGGATGATCGATGAACTCCATATCTTGTATTCTCAGTTTTTATATAAAAATATGATGGAAAGATCTGTTCTGAAGGTATAAACCTTTATAAAGAAAAAAAATAAGGATTTTTAATGAAAATTCTGGCTTTGATCCCCGCGTATAATGAAGAAGAGAGGATAGGAAAAGTAGTAAATAAAACGTTAAAATACTGTGATGTCATTGTAATAGACGACGGTTCCATGGATGATACTGGAAAGAGAGCTGAAGAAAAAGGAGCTTTTGTAATAAAGCATGAAAAAAACAGGGGAAAGGGAGATGCATTGATTACCGGTTTTAACTATGCCTTGAAAAATAATTATGATATTATAATAACTCTGGATGCTGATGGGCAGCACGACCCTTCCGAGATCCCAAATTTTTTAAAAAAAATAGATAAATACGATATTATTATAGGAGCAAGAGATTTTAAGGAAATGCCCTTTCCTAGAAGGATCTCAAATACTATAACTACATTTTTATTGTCCCTGCGAACGCATCAAAGTATAGGAGACAGTCAATCCGGGTATCGATTGATAAAAACAGATGTTCTTAGAGGATTGGATTTTAAGACAGAAAGATTTATCCTGGAATCAGAGTTACTTGTAAGAGCAAAATGCAGGATTGGAAATGTCAGAATAAAAACTATCTATGCAGGTGAGAAAAGCCACATAAATAATTTAAGGGATACGATAAAATTTATAAAATTCTTAATACAAAGTTTATCATGGTGAAAACGATCGATAATGAAAAGATAGCTAAATTGCTTCTTTCTGGAGCGAAGATGACAGATAAACACTGCAAAAAATGTTCTTATCCTTTATTTGAAAAAGATGGAAAAATATTCTGTATAAATTGTGGATCGGAAACGGAAGAGGATATAATAAATGAGAAAATAGAGTTTCTCTATAAAAAATTAAAAGACGCAGAAGAGGTAGAAGAAATAGAAAAAATAGGAAGAGCTATAGAAACTCTGAAAAAAATAAAATCATTTTAATTTTTCTACTATTCCTTTGTCTGCCTCTACCTTCAATTTATCTCCAGTTTTTATATTTTCTATATCAATTTTATCGATGCACGGGATACCAGCAAGTATGACACCAGTAGCCACAATAGTCTCTGTTTCCTTGTTTATTATCGCCTTTGGTGCGACTCCATTCATTTTTAATCCGTATATAACATAGGAACCGACAGTGGATCCTTTTCCACGTGGAAATACCAATATTTTATCTTTGACGCATTTCCCTTCAAGTTCGTGTCCTTTTTCTATTACAATTCCTGTTTTCGCATCTATCCCTCCATAAAATCCTATGGGCTCCTTTGATACAATAGCTTCTCCTTCTGCAGTTCCAAGACTTATCATTCTCCCCTTCATCACATCACCCCCTTTATTAACTCATCAATGTTATTAAAAACTACCTTCTGTTTACAGAATCCGGGTAAATAGTTTGCAGCCTTTCCTGAGTTTACTCCTGTAGTCTTGTATCCCATTTTTTCTATGGGTGATACTACCATGCACGTATCACATACTATCTTTCCTCCCGCTTTTTCGATTATATCTGTATACCCCATAATAGTTGCTGTTTCTTTCATGGCCTTTGATGTGCATATCCAGAGGGGCTTTGATAACTTCTTTCCTCTGAGTTTTTCCGCTACTGTTGCTATCTCACGAAGGGATGCGTGAGGACATCCTAGAATTACAATATCAATATCTTTACCGGTATTTAATTTCTCATACGTTTCCTTAATTTCTTTACTGGTAACATCTATATTCTCCAATCCCTTTGTCTCCATGATTTTTGCTTCTGGTGTGAGATTTTCCGCATGGTACAACGCTACAGCTCCAGAAGCTGCCATTGCAGCTCCCAATGCTTTCAAATTATCTGTGTTTGCATCTTTTATTCCTTTGAAGTATGGAATTTTGTTTTTAACAAGTTTGCCAACATGGTATCCTAAAGCTCCAAAATCTGAGTTGCATTTAAGCTCTGCACCCACATTTATGACTATATTTGGTTTTCTATTCTCGTTGAGATGCAATCCGTAATTTGGTGTAACGCCGCATAATGCAGCTGCTAACGCTGACGGTCCTCCTTCTCTGTTTGTTCTCGCGCCTATTACAGAATTAGAGAAGGATACTGCAGAGGACTCTGACCATGCGATGTGTTCCCCAAACCTCGGTAAGTTCCCAGCAAGATATGGTGTGCATGTTGCTGTCACAACTATCCCCATCTTTTTGAATGCATTCATGATTCTTATCTGGTTTCCAGCAAAATCTTCTGGAAATCCAAGCTCTTTCCAGTTTTCCATGTCCATTCCAGCAGGGTTTAGAAATGTTAGAACTTTAACCTTAGCTCCTTTCTCTGCAAAATCTTCAAGAAAATCTCTTCCAGGATCGCCTATGGATTTGTAAGATACTCCAGCTACCTGGACGGATCCTACTTGTATCATTTTATCTGCTCCATAAATATCTCCGAGTCTCACTAGCAAACGAAATACTTTTTCATACACTTCTCCTTTCTCACCATTTAAGATGGATTCTTCTTCTCTTGTCAGATACATGATATCATACTCCTACAATTCTTTACAATCTTATCTATCTCATCTTTTTTAGCATTTTCTATATGTACTCCTCCTACAACTACTATTGTTGTTTTATATTTCTCACGCGCCTTCTCAGCTATAGGTTTTAATACTATATCATCATAATGTCCTTCTAGTCTAATGACACGTGGTGTTTTTTTCGGCTCGCAGATCACTATTCCTCCTATATGGGTCTTTTCTCCTCCACCTAAAATATATAATCTGTCATCTCCAATCTTTTTTTCTTCGAGCCATACCCTGTACTTCCCCTCACCCGACGTAATCATCCGTATCTACCTTTGTATATTTTACCTTCTCGTATTTGCTTGGATCAACGTTAGAAGGTATGGTGGCGTCTATACCTATCTTCGTTGTACGCGTCTTTTTTCCAGGCTCATGCTTTCCTGATGGGTCTAATGAGCTTCCAGGTTGATCCAGATAGATATATAGATCTCTGTCTCCTTGAAACCTTGTCGCTACTGCCCATTCCAATGCATTCGGATCGTATATGTCAACATCTTCATCTACGATCATGACATGCTTCATGCTCCCGTGTCCCTTGAAAGCGGCATCTATCGCTTTTTTAGGATCGCTATCATTTTTCTTTTCTATCTGGACTACTCCATGCAGCCACGAGCCTCCCCCTATAGTCACAAGAACGTTCTTGCATTTTACTACCTTGCTTACTTCATCGTATATCGTAGGCTCCTTTGGCATTCCCATTAATATCTTGTGTTCGAGCCTTCCAGGAATTAAAGCCTGGTACATTGCATCCTTCCTGTGCGTAATACAGTCTACAACAAATACAGGCTCCTTTCTTTCAAAATCTCTTGTTTCTGTAAGATCAACAAAAGGTCCTTCACGATCTACATCTCTTGTGATACGTCCTTCGATAACGAACTCAGAATCCGCAGGCACCTCTAAATCCTTTGTTATGCATTTTGTTAATGGTGTCTCGTCTAATGCGTTAGCGATGGATAACTCGTCTACACCCGGTGGTGGCCCCAATGATGCGGCAATCATTACAGGTATCGAGTTTCCTATACACACAGCTATTTCTAGATCTCCCTCTATCTTATCGTACGTAGTTCTCGTCTGTCTTTTTTTTATAAGTCTCGCAGTAAACTTATTCTTTCCTATCTTCATGAGCCTGTGGTAACACATGTTCCCTCCTGTCTCTGGATCCTTTATTATGGCAACAGATGCTGAAGCATACCTGCCACCATCGCCCGGAAGATGCTTAAGTATAGGGATCTTATCGAGATCCGGATCTTTAACGATTACCTCTTGGCACGGCGCGTTTTTTATTATTTTTGGTTCTTTTGGGTTTCTAAGAGCGTCAACTAATTTAAAAAGTAATTTATCCTTTGTAGTTCCCAATCCCTCTGCTATTATATCTCTACTCGATGTAATCCCGCCGAATACCGAAAAATCGTACCCCTTAACATTCTCAAATATAGTTGGTTTTTCGTTGAGAGAGTACATTGTATTTGCTATCTCATAATCTGTAGAAACTTCTTTTTTTATACGTAAAAGTTTTTCTTCTTTTTCTAATAGTTTTAGAAAATCGCGTAAATTCATGAAATCACCCTATTTTTGTCCTTAAAACTTGGAATCCCTCCTTTTCCATAGCAGATGCAACTTTTTCCTGGATTTCTTTCCCTGGTGTTAATGCTACCATACATCCACCAACACCCCCTCCAGTGAGTTTCGCACCCAATGCACCGTTATCTCTGGCAAGTCCCACGAGAAAATTAAGTTCCTTTCCGTCTACCTCTATAGCCTGAAGTTGTTTATGATTTTCATTCATAAGTTCTCCGACACGATTCAGATCATATTCCAGAAGTGCTTCCCTTGCTTTGTAGGCAAGCCCTTCTGCTTCTTTGAATATTTTATTATATTTTTCAGGATATTTTTCTTTTCTTTCCCGCACGCCTGCGACTACTTCCTTCGTATTTGCTACAACTCCGCTGTTTCCCATGACTATCTCAACAGGTTTTTTAATCTTGAGTCTCTCTATTATGTTCTTTTTTCCTCTTTTAAACCATATCAATCCTCCGAAGGTAGCTGCTGTATTGTCTATACCGGAAGGTGTACCCGCAAACGCTTTCTCTCCCTCATATGCAGAGTTATTGATCTCTTCGTCAGATAAATTTAAGCTAAATTCATCGTTTATAGCTCTTACGATAGCAACTAAGTTTGCAGCACTCGCACCGATGCCTGAAAATGTGGGAAGGTTTCCTCCTAATGTTATCTTAATTGGATTTTTCTCTGCATTAAAATTCATATATTCTGTCACTCTTTTCAGAGCCTCCATTTGGTGTGCATACTTCTCTTTTCCGTATCCTTTTGTGCCTTTTCTGTTGTCGATCAACTTAATGCCTTCTCCATTATATCTAACGATCTCTACATCTGTCGTAAGACCGATTGCAGATGCGATCGCTGAAATACCGTGTACCACAAAATGTTCATTAAAAAGAATTACTTTTCCATATCCTTTTCCAAATCCCATATAATGCCTCCTTTATTTTCATGGATATTATACTGAAGTATTCTTTATTAAATTTATCTTAAAACAACAGAGCCGTAACCTACCACCGTACTCGTATCATGAGAGACTTCATAAGATGTGGAGTAATTTAAAATCTCTCCTTTCTTTACATAATCTTTTAATGCGTAAATCATTGAAGAGACGCATCCGTATCCGCACATCGTATACCCTGTATCTACGATCTCATATATCTTTTCTGGATCCAAGTTTATTATCGCATTCAAAACTTCCATGTCCATTTTTTTCATGTTTTCAATAACATTCTCTTTAAAAGGTGTATATCTGTAAGCGTGGCCGTAATGCATAAGGTCACTGCTTGCGATTATCCCAATGCTTCTGTTTTTTATAGCTTTTTTTAATGCTTCTCCCAACTCTCTTGCCGTATCCATATCCTGCATAGCCATACAAATAGGTACAAATTTAACATCTTTTGATAGATACTGAAGAAATGGAAGCTGAACCTCTATCGAATGCTCATAACTATGAGAAGTTTCATCAAAATCCAGAATGTCACATTCTTCTAAAATTTCTTCTGCTATCTGAGAATCTATTCTTATGTTTCCTAAGGGAGTTTCCCACTCTCCTTCCTTCATTACTGCCAGAGGAGATCCCATTCCAGTATGGTTTGGACCTATGATCACAAATGTTTCGGGAAAGCTTTCGGCCAGTGCTTTATAGCTGTAACTTTTTGTTTTTCCAGAGAATATATATCCCGCGTGTGGACACAGAACTCCAATTTTTCCATTATATTTTTTAACTTCAGGCTTTTTTCCGAAAAAATTCTCTATTTCTTTTCTTAGAATATCTGGATTGTGAGGATAAAAACTTCCAGCTACTCTACTTTTTCTAATCATAATATTACTGCGTTTTAAGAGTTTATAAATTTATTTAAAATAAAAAGTATAGAGTAATGTTTCACTGTTTTTATAACTTAACCTCCCACCCTGATCAAAAAAGTTAATCACTTCTTCTCCCTTTCTATCAACCCTTTATTTTCTAGGCCTTTCACAATTCTGCATACTTTGAATTTACTGAATCCAGAAAATTTGGAAAGGTATTTATATGTGTTTCTAAAAATAGAATATGGTGATATAATGGGTAAAAAGATCTGGACAATTTTTGTTTTGTCATTGTTAGTTCTCTGGCCAATTAACGTAGAATCTAATGATTTGCCAGAGATAACGGTCAGTGTAAATCCAAACTTTGAGCTGCTCGCTGTTGTCTACACACTTGCCACAGATGATCCTTTTCCTGTAAACCAAGAATATTTTGATGATCTCATGGAGTATTTTGGAGAGTACAAAGATAATAAAGTCGTGAAAAATATGAAACAGAGGCTTAGTATTTTAGATTCCCGTTCCCTAGAGAATTTCTTTTTCAGACAACAATGGTTGTTATTAGATACATCAGATCCTCCAGAAATGAAATCTGATACAGAAAATGAATTTATTGATCTTTTAAGGGACTTTGCATTAGAAACTGATTTCATGAAGTTTTATAATGACCATCAAAATTATTACCAGGAATTTTACGATTTTCTATACAAAAATACTGCTATAGAAGAGATTCCTTCTTTATTTTACGAATTTTTTGGAGTTTCTATGAGCGAGATGCATATAGAATCCTCTTACAGTCATTTACCATGCAGGCCAAATGCTCCTTGGAGACCTAAAAAAGATAACTCCATTATTGGATATTTTTTAAACAATAAGTGTTATTTGTCCAATGATATCTCAGAGAAAGAGGCAATAATCTTGAACTGGAACTGTTTAGTACTTCACGAGTTTGGGCATTCCACTCAGCCCATGCTGACAAATTACGGAAATATGCGTCAGACATTTTCATACATCTCGGATCCAGCAATCTCAGATATGAGACAGGGATGGGAATACATAACAATAGATCATTCTTATATTGAACCTTTTGTAGCATGGGGTTTAGATCAGATTCATGGTGAGCCTTGGGGCGAATTGTATGTTTTTCAAGATTGTAGCATGGGGATGCATATAGTTCCTGCTGTCTATAAGTTATATAAAGAGGATTATATGCCAAACAGAGATAAATACCCTACCTTTGATAGTTATATACCAAGATTATGCGAAAAACTTGAAGAGATTGTAACTCCTTATACAACTCATGAGTATTACGAAAAAACAATGTACACATCTGTTAACCGGGGTTTCTTTGGCAATAATCGTGAAAATAAAATACTTATAATATACGGGACTCAGAACCCAGATCCTACCGGTACAGAACATGACAAAAAAGTTGCTGAAGAATGGTCTCAATATTTTCTCTATTCTGGCACGAAAGTAGATGTTATGGCAGATACAGAAGTTACAGAAACCGATCTTTCTGAAAATAATTTCATTCTTATTAGAGGACCTGTTGCTAATAAAATTACAAAAGAACTGAATGAAAATCTTCCAATAAAATTTGAAAAGGAAAACGGAAAATGGGGAATTATACATAACTTACCGCAGGATACCCTAGTATTCTCAGAATTTTATGATAAACTTGTAAAATCTATAGAGAAAGAGAGATATGAAGATCCGAATACTGGAGTTATGGAAGCTTTCCACAATCCTTACAATGAAGAAAAATATGGCGTTCTTATCGCTGGAAATGCAAGAGAAGGTACTGATAATGCTAACAAACAAAGAATTTTGTATAGATTTACATGTTCCTACCAGATCACTGGAAATATCATATATGAACAGGGATTCTACCGTGATTAGATGAAGCTGAGTTATTACACAAATGTAATAAAACTAAAAAATTGATTTTTATCCTATATTTACTCTTGAAAGAGGTCAAATTTAGAATTTAAGGTCATGAGGAGAGGATTATAAAAGCTACAATTAGGACTGCTAAAATAATTGTACCCAACGTTGCAAAATAAAAAAAGAAAAGATTTAATCTTCTATAGTTATAGCACCCTCCGGGCACTGAGACTCGCAGAGTCTGCATGCTATGCATGCATCCTCATTAACAGGAACGGCTTTTTCATTCTTTATCTCGTAAACATCAACAGGGCAGTTCTCTACACATGTCCCACAGCCTGTACATTTTTCTTTATCAACTATTACCTTTGGCATTGAATCACCACTCAAAAGTTTCTGATTCTATTTATTAACCTTTCGGTTTTGGTGCTGTTAAGTTAGGTAGTATAAGAATACAATTCAAAAGAAGAAGACTTTCCCTCATCATTTTTCTGCTAAAAACGAATATGAAGAGGGCAATGAATATTGCACCGATAACGGCCTCTGACATGACAAGAGATCTACCTACATCAGTAATAGGTCTCATGTCACCATGCCCTAACGTTGTGAATGTGATTACGCTGAAATAGATACTCTGAAAAAGATCCTTGGGTATGGAAGTACCAGAAAAACTTATTGATTTTGAGAAGAAGTATAAAAAAGCGAATCCAAATACAGCAAGAATTGAATTCATTATGACTATCTTAGGTTTCTCACCATATCCACAGGAAAATTTTAAGAAAGAATATCCTAAAGATTTAAAACTATCTAAAAGAGACCCTTTTTCTCTTAAAGCATTCTTCTTACACTCCATCTCCCGGTAAAAGAATTCTCCTGCAACGTCATAATGACCATATTTTTGATGTGATTGTTTCAATCTTCTATATATCGAAGATACATCTTTCCATTTTATAATTCGGCGTTTTCCACCTTCTGAATAGAACAAGAAAATAGGATGAAATTCTACGTTTGTGCGAAATTCTCCAGTAACTTTTTTAGTTATTACTTTAGATTCCAATTCTTCCTCCGATTTAATTGATTCTGAATCTATATTTTTTTTTATTTCTTCTTCAATCAATATTTTGTTCTCAGGCCATTTTGCATCATCAAAATCAACTACCTCTGTATTAGCAAGTGCAAAAACAGCATTTTTTAGATTAGTGCCTCTACTTATCTTTGTGTGGTCTGGGAATTTGGTGATTCTAAAGTCTAATCTTGCATTTCCTTCTATAGCTGTTAAAGAAAGCTTTTGATTAAAAACTGCCATATAAAAAGAAATCTCACCATTAAAAATTGCAAATCGAAAGTTTGCACTACCCTTAAAACATGCCATTGTAAAATCTGCAACAAGATTTTTACCTATGAATTTAGAGTATGTAAAATCTGCCATTTCTTTAAAATGAACTCTATGGAAATTTACTAATTTCTCAAATTGTGCTCTATAAAAATCCCCAGCTTTCTCGAAAACAGAATTAGAAAAATCTACGCCTTCTGTAAATTTAGTCAAAATAAAATTTGCCTTTTCTGCAAATATACAATTAGTGAAATTAACTTTTTTTTGTAAACTTTCTATTTTCCAAATATTTGTAAATAACTTCAAAATTAAATTTTTTTGGAAAATAAAATCCACGAAAATCATAAGCTTCTGCTTCTTTGTTTTCCATTATTTTTTCTATTTCCTCATTAAACTTTGGTATGATATATTTATAATCGTTTTTTTCGTGACAAACACAATACTTAGAACCCGAAATAGCTTCTCTTTTGCATCTATTATACTAACATCTTTTGACTTTTTTATGCATATTTATAATATGCGTTTTAAATAAATAGGCTTTCTCTATATTCTAACTGCAAATGAATCTTGGATGAGATGATAGGATCATTAGTAGATTTGCTTGAAGAGAAAGGAGTAATTAATGGATATAAGTGGGAAAAAAGGATTGAAAAACGCTTAGGAAAGACGAAAAAGCTTAAAAAGTTTGAGGATTTGGATTAAAATTCTATCTTCCCTCTAAATTCTTCTAAATCTCGGATATCTTTCTCTCTAACATACTCTTTGGTTTTAAAATATTCCGATGTTTTATCAGGATCTTCTTTTATCAAATTTCGATATTTTATGGTTTCTTTTCCTAATCTCTCATTATTGAATAATGCTTGAGAGTATCGAGCTTTGTTATTATAAACTCTAAAATTGTCAAATGGAATTAACGTTTCACTTTTCGGATAAATATGTTCCAACATAGAAAGATCCGATGTTTTATAATAACCATAATCTTTATCATTGAAAAGACGAATCATAGGTTTCTCTTTTTTCATCCTTTCTCTTAGCATTCTTGCAACATCTGGTGGAAATCTTCTCCTAACATGTTGATCTCCTAAAGCATTAAATCCAAATCCCAATGTTAATATGTCTCTAGCTCTTACAACTGATGCATTCTTTATCATTTTTCCATTATTCACGTTAATAGAATATAAGAAAGACTTTTCTAGCAAATCAACATCCTTAAGGGCAATCATCATTCTCCTTAATTTTGTTCTCATTCCTGAAGAAACTTTTCCGTTGAAATCATACACAAAGGAGATTATATTGTTATCATAATAAAAATTTATGAGATCGGGTATATAAGTAGAGGGTATGATCTCAGGTATGATTCCCAAAATAGGTCTATTATTAAGCTTGTTTATAGACTCTATACATTTTTTCGTGAAATCTGTATATTCCTCCATCTTAATTGTAAAATCTCTTTTATCTTCTTTAAATAATCTTGGTAGAAGAGGAAGAGGCGTGGCATCTGAAAATTCATGTGCTAAATCCATTAGAAAATCTACTCCCCTCTCATCAGGGAATTTCTGTTCTTCATAACTAACAAAGCATATAATAGCTTCTTCGGGATTCGTTTTTCTTTTATACCTATCCAATTCTCCATTGATCTTAGACTCATCCTTTTCTCCTGTGATATACTCTTTTAATCTTTCTTCATTAAAAGTTTTATATATTTCATTTAATCCCTTCACATCATCCAAAACTTAAATTTCTGAATGCAATTTTGAAGCATCGATCGTTTTTATCGGTGTTTGAAATTTCTTACCTTCAATGATCACTTTTTGTTTTTTTAAAAACAAATCATCAGCTATATCAGGACTTGAAACTTTGATATATTTACTCATTTAATAAATCCTCCAAAATCTTCTCATCTATACGGAAGGGAGATTTTTTAATGTCTTCTAGTATTGCTTTTAGTTTATCTCTTTTTAAGATTTTTCTCTCTTTGAGAATTTTAATCAATCCTATGGAACCTGTGAGGGATAGCCCCATTTTTCTAGTTGCATCTCTACCTATCCTCTCATCTATTACACACCAAAATTTTTTTCCTTCTTTCTGTAGAGTTTTTCCCCACGTAAGGACATTAATTTCTCCTTTGCCCAATGTCACTAGAAATCTATTTTCTATCATTTTTTTGTCTTCGTTGTTCAGTTTTTCCGCTCTCTCTAAAACACTGTTAGATATTAAAAAGTCTAGTTTTGACTTAGTAGATTCATCTAAAATCTCTTTATAAACAGATTCAGGGATTACTAGTACCTCTCCAATTTCTGAAAGCATGGATAAGTATTTTTCTCCTTCTATATTATTAAGAAACAAAATGATAACAGAAGAGTCTAATATTCTCATGAGCCCCCCATATCTACTTTGATTCCTTTTTCTTTCAACAGTTTATAAAAAGAAGTCATAGACATTCCTGCAATCTCTGAAGCTTTTCCGATACTTACTTTTCCTTTTCCCAATAAATTTAAGGCAATTTTTTCTCTTTTATTTTCTATTCTTCCTTTAACTAAAGATTCTATAGTCATCTTAGGATAGGCATAATACACCAATGCAAGCAGTTCATCGGTGGTGAGATCGTTACATAGTTTTTTTATATCTTCTACCATTTCTATCTCTTCATATCTCATGTCCCTTTTTAATTTCTCTATGATCTCTTTACCCAAATCAGTCAAAGTATAACTCTCATTTATTTTGTTTATCAAATTCACTACTTCTAGATCCTCTAATGCATTTGACGCATTGTCACTGTTGGGCCCATAACTATAAGCTTCGAAATCAGTTTCGTCTTCTAATTCTGGATTATTTTTAGAAATTAGAAATAATTCTTTCATAAATCTGGTTTTTCCTTTAATAGGCTCATTATTAACTAAATCCAATAGGAGAAGTGAATATTTCTTGATAATATCTTCCTTTATTTCTCTTATCATTCTTTCTTTAAACTCCTCTTTCATTTTTCTCATCCTCTGCTTATACTATAATCTCATCGTTTAAATATACTATGTATAAACACTGTTAACCATATTGATGATCAACTGTTGATAATCAATAGTTCGATATTGCTAATCACTTCAAATCTCAACTCTGAAAATTAAGTAGTCATCTCACTTATCTTAACAATTTTCGGTTTCAAAGTATCTCGGTTAAAGGCTTCAAGTTATCAAACTCGTAATCTATCCTTTCTCTTTTTTCTTTATTTCTGTTTATCCATGCTGTCTTTATTCCCATCTCGTGTGCAGGTATAATGTCATGTACGTAACTTGCTGCTACGTGAAGTATTCTATTTTTAGAGATTTTAAAAACTTCTAACATTCTTTTCCAATGATTTAGGGATGGTTTATAAGATCTAGTTTGTTCTGCGGTAATGACACAATCGAACTCTATACCCATTAAATCAATGGACTTTTTTATCATGTCCTCGTCTATATTCGATAGGATAGCCAGTTTATATCCTCTGTTCTTTAATTCCCTTAAAACTTCTCTTGTTTCTGGAAAAGGTAGCCATTTGGGTAATGTATTTACAAATATTTTCTCTTCCTCCGGGTTTAATTCTACTTCTTTTAAAAGTCTTTTCAATGATATCGTAAGAATCTCACTGTATTTCCTGTATTTTTCCTTTTCCACCTCAAGCTCGATTTTTATATATTTTTCGGGTGCTTTCTCTATATCTATGGAAATATCTTTCTTTTCTGCCAGTTCTCTCAGAGCATTTTTCATTCCGAGCTCCCAGTCTATTAATGTGCCGTAACAGTCAAAACTTATCAATTCAAACTGTGACATGATAAAGCTGTATTGGGTATATATTTATAATTTCCTCTGCAAAAATATGTTATGAAGTTCGGAGTTTACGGTTCGGCGTCTACAAAACTAAAAAAGGAAATCAAGTTAAAAGCGCGCGAAATAGGGAGAGAGATCGCGAGGCAAAATCATACAGTGATAACTGGCGGCTGCCCAGGATTACCTTATGAAGCAGTTCTTGGGGCACATGAGCTTGGAGGAAAAGTAATAGGATACTCTCCTGCAACTGATTTGAAAAGTCATGCTAAAATATACAAGTATCCAGTTAAAAGATTTACGGATTTCGTTTTTATTCCGAAAGATTATGTTTATGCTAACGATCCCTTGATCTGCAAAAAGTACAGAAACGTATCATCTGTTGCTGCTTCTGATACCGCTATTTTTATAGGTGGAAGAACAGGAACAATGAATGAGTTCACGATCGCATACGATCTGGGAAAAGATATAGGAATCCTCAAGGGGAGCGGCGGAATAACAAAAGAAGCGATTACCGTATTATTGAGAGACATAGATAAAGGTAGCACCTCAACAATAATCTATGATCGTGATCCTGTTTCCTTAGTCAGGAGAATGATTGAGATATAAAAAAAAAGAAAAAAATTAGATAATTTCAAATGTATTAATCATTGCCTGTATAGTTCCCAAGAGATCGGAGTATTTATCTTCTTCTGCTGTATATGTAATTACATATGCTTTGTTGCCCTTTATCATATATATCTGCATCAGTTTTATATCATACTGTCCTTGCTTTAGGTTATAAATTACTTTACGCGCAGGATTATCTGCAAGTGTTGTTGAACTCGAATCAACGACCTCAGCTGCAAAAAGACTCTTTATTTGATCGATATTTGCGTCAGTAAATTCGTCTAGTTTCATAGGCTCTGGCAAATCACCTACTACCACATTAAGATTCTCCTGAAACATATCTGACGCATCTTCTAGAGACGCTTTGAACAGAACAACAGTACCCATATAATTTTCCATTATTTCCCACTCCTGAGGATGCATTATCCTTATCCCATAAGTAGAATTTTCGTATGTCACAAAGTTTGGCGGTACTGTCGGGGCAGGGGTTGTAGTCGTTGTTTCTTCTCCTCCTGTACATCCACTTAGTACAGTTAAAATCATTATAGCCATTATAAAAATAGCCATCCTTTTATTTATACTTTTTTTATTCATTTTTACTCCTCCTTCTTAATATTTTATAAATTAGATGTTTAAATATTTTTTGTTTCTTTCATGATTTTACGTTTTGTAGATCATAAACTTTACATTTAACTTTAGAATTATACTCCCATTATTTATTCCATTAAAGCTTCTCTAATTTTTTTAATATTGTTTTCAATCGAATCCTTTTTGTTAAAAACTGCAGAGCCTGCTACCAGTATAGTGGCTCCTGCATCAGCTATTTTTTTAGCATTTTCAGCCTTAATTCCCCCGTCCACAAGAATATCTATGTTTTTATCCCCTATTAATCCCTTTGCCCTTTTTATTTTTGGGATCATGGATTCTATAAATGACTGCCCTTCAAATCCCGGGTTTACAGTCATGATAACTACAAGATCGATATCGTCTAATATATATTTTATAGTTTCCAATGGAGTCGCAGGATTCAAGGCTACGCCACTCATGACCCCATAGTTTTTGATCTCCTTTAAAACTCGATGTATATGGAGAGATGTTTCCACATGGACAGATATACAATCTTTAGAGATATCCCTCCCAATATCAATAGTTTTAACAAAATCTTTAATATAATCCCGGGGATTTTCTATCATAAGGTGTATATCCATGGGGATTTTTATAAGAGGAGCTATGGCCTTTGTAACTATAGGACCTACTGTAATGTTTGGCACAAAATGCCCATCCATGACGTCTATGTGTATGAGATCTGCCCCTCCCTTCTCTGCTTCTTTTACCTCTTCTCCGAGTTTTGAAAAATCCGCCGAAAGAATTGAAGGAGCTATCTTTATCATAAGAAAAGTAATATTTTAAAGTTTATAAGGTTTTTTATTTTTTAAACAATGCTTCGTACTCGGGAATAATATCTTTTGTAAAGTTTTTCATTCCTTCCTGTGTTTTGTAATGTTTTATCATCTGGGCAATAACATCAAAAGGTATTGTTGCTATATCCGCTCCTATCTCCGCTACCTCCATTACCTGTCTTGCATTTCTTATACTCGCAGCGATTATTTTTGTTTCAAATTTATAATTTTCAAAGATTTTTTTTATTTTTCTGACTACATCTACTCCGCTCTTAACATCGGTAGAGAATGCTTTCAATCTTTCATTTACATATATCCCCCCAATGTCCTCTTTTATCTCCTCCCTAATTATTTCTTTTGTCTTTTCATGTTTTATCTTTTCCAGGAGTTTTTCATCGAAGTATGATGCTTTATCAAAATCTCTACCTGCTTTTAATCCCATTTTGACTCTTATGTAATCATCGATCCTCCCAAGAAATGGACTCACATAAGTTGCACCAGCTTTGGCAGCGAGTAAAGCCTGATTCGGCGACATTGCCAGTGTGGCGTTTGTAGGTATCCCTCTTTCCTCTAATTTTTTTATCGCTTTAATTCCTTCATAATTCTCCTGATCATCTTGCATCGCTGTATTTACTGGGATTTTTATAACTACATTATTGTTTGCATGATTGAACGTATTATATAGCTTTTTTGCCTCTTCTATCATTTCTTTAGCTCCCTGGCTTTTTACCTCCAAACTTACAGGTCCATCCACTTCTTTGCATATACTAGCTATATAATTCTCCATGCTGACTTCTTTTTCTAAAGAATCAACAGCTTTTTTAATTAAAGAAGGGTTTGTAGTCACCCCATCGACAATCCCCCAGGAATTTGCCTCTTTTATCTCCCCTAACTTTGCTGTATCAATAAAAATTTTCACTCTATCACCTTTTTCTTTTTAAAACATTAAGAGACGCCTTTACTATATTATCTGCAGTCAGTCCATACTTCTCCATCAACTCTTTATAATCTCCGCTTTCTCCAAAAACATCTGGAATACCACATTTAAACATAGAAACTGGATATTTTTCAGATAATACAGAAGCGACTGCCGATCCCATCCCCATAGTTACGTTATGCTCCTCTGCAGTGACAATACCACCGGTTTCTTTAGCAGCCTTTATTATAGTCTCTTCGTCTAAAGGTTTGACTGTGCTCATATTTATCACTCTTGCAGAGATACCTTTTTTCTTCAATTCTTCTGCTGCTTCAAGCGCCTTTGAAACCATAATACCTATCGCTATAATAGAGATATCGTTGCCTTCTTTAAGTATTGAGGCTCTACCGAGATGAAACTCGAAACTATCATCATATATGGTGGGTACCTTGCTCCTTCCCATCCTCACGTACGCAGGTCCTTTATGATCTGCTATGGCTCTGATCATTTTCTCTGTCTCCCCATAGTCAGCAGGAACAAAAACGTTCATATTCGGGAGTACCCTCATCAACGCAATGTCCTCTATGATTTGATGAGAAGCTCCGTCCCCTCCTACTGTAATACCCGCATGGGTAGTGACGATCTTAACGTTTAATTTGGGATACGCTATAGATTGTCTTATCTGATCATAACCTCTTCCAACGACAAACATTGCAAAAGATGAGGCAAAAACTGTTTTTCCTGTCGTAGCAAGACCTGCTGCAACTCCGATCATGTTCTGTTCAGCTACTCCTAGGTTAAAGAATCTGTCTGGAAACTCATCTGCAAAGAATTTTGTTTTTGTTGAGGAGGATAGATCTGCGTCTAAAACAACAATATCCTTTCTTTCTCTTCCTAGTTCTCTTAACGTCTTTCCATAAGCTTCTCTTGGATATTTGTAATCTTTAAACATTTAAAACCCCTAATTCTTTCATCGCTATTTTAAACTGCTCGTCGTTTGGCGGTTTACCATGGAAAGCAACAGACCCTTCCATAAATGAGACCCCCTTCCCTTTGGTGGTATGCGCTATGATAACTTTCGGTTTTCCCTTGATCTTAAATCCCTTTTCTATGGCATCGATTATCTCGTTGAAATTATGTCCATTGACCTCTGTAACGTGCCATCCAAATGCTTTGAATTTAAATGGTAGAGGTTCTAAGGACATGATCGTTTCCGTATTTCCATCGATCTGCAGCCTATTTCTGTCCACGATAGCCGTAATATTACCTAATTTATAGTGTGCTGCTGCCATCGCTGCCTCCCATACCTCTCCGCACTGCAGTTCTCCATCCCCCAAAAGGACAAATACCCTGTAGAGTCTACTGTCTAGGCGTGCCCCGAGCGCCATACCCACCGCAACTGACAATCCCTGTCCAAGTGATCCCGTGCATATATCTATCCCTGGTATTTTCATGGAAGGATGCCCTTGAAGTCTTGAACCGAGCTTTCTGAGAGTCAAAAGCTCTTTAACATCAAAATACCCGCTCTCTGCTAATGCAGCATAGAGAGCTGGACAGCTGTGCCCCTTACTCAATACAAATCTATCTCTGTTCTCCCATTTAGGATTTTTTGGATCATGTTTCATTATATGAAAGTACAAAGCTGTTATAATATCTGTTGCAGAGAGTGATCCTCCAGGATGTCCTGATCCCGCTTCGTATATCTCTCTGATGATGTGTCTTCTTATTTTAAGAGCCATCTCTTCGAGTTTTTTTGTTCTTTCTTCTCTGGATTTAACAAAGTTTTCCTTCATAGTTATCATCTGTTTTAGTATCATATATACTACTTAAATGAGTTTTGATTGTATGTTTTAATAAGTTTTCCGAGAGAGAATAAGAAAAAATTATTCTCGTCTTTTGTACCTATGGATACTCTAATAAACTCTGAGGATAACTGATTTGAAAGATCAAATACTAATACTCCAGCTTTTTTAAGCTCTCTTGCTACCTCCAGCACTCCTGTTTTCATAAGAAGAAAATTAGTGTTACTCGGATATACCTTTACTCCAATTCTGGCAGCTTCTCTTTCTACCCTTTTTCTTTCATCTATAATCTTATTTACATTCTTTTTCATGTAATCTATATTTTTTAACGCTTCTATAGCTGCATAGACACTTGGCAATGGGAGAAAAGTATCAAATCCTGAAAAATCATTTAAAAAAGTTTTCCCTGCAATTAGATATCCAATCCTAGCACCAGCCAAAGAAAATGCCTTATCCATCGTTCTTGTAACCGCAAGATTTGGATGATCTTTTACAAGCTCTGCAAAACCGATCCCTGAGAACTCATAGTAGGCTTCGTCAATCAAAAGGTATGCACCTGTTTCAACTATATCTTCTACCCTATCTAAAAGAATCTTACCTGTTGGATTGTTAGGACTATCTATTACTACCAGAGATTGTTCGCTTAATTCATCGATCAAATAACTTATGGGTAAATCGAAACTCGGCTCACTTAATCTAATTTTCAGTAATTTTGACGCAAATTGTTTTGCAGCCTGGGTTATTGGGAAAAATGTTGGATCTGCTACTATCGTTTTTCTTCTTTTTGAGAATAGATGAATCATCTCTCTTATCAGAAGATCTGATCCTGAACTTAAGATAATATGTTCTTTTGGTGCTTTAGAATAATCAGATAACATATTTTTAAGCATTTCCAAACTTTCTTGGGAGGTATATCTATTTAAATTTGAGAGTCCTTTCTTTGCTGAATTAATTACCTCTATTGGAGGGGGATAGGGCATTTCGTTCATGTTTAGCTTTATATACTTCTTCAACACCTTACCTCCATCATCATCTTTTCTCTGTAACCTGTAACTACCTTTATATATCCTTGAAGAGTTTTATCAACTTCCAAACTTCCTGTATCGATCCTCAGACAGTTTAGATTGCGCAACTTTGGCTCAGTCCCTACCACTATTATATTCTCCTTTCCAATTCTTCTAATTACATCAAAAGTAAACTGTTTATTCCCTCTGCCGAAGATAAATCCATTACCACCGATAGGTGTTATTACTATCTTCACCTTGTTATATTTTTTGAGGAGTTTCAAAATTCCTTCCTCATTCAGATCTTTTCCTACTATTTTTCCTTTGAAAACGGCATCTATACCAAGTAATGTTTTGGGCAGGTTAAGCTTATCTGTTATTGCCTTTGTCGTTGTTCCTGGACCAAAGAGGTAAAGTATTTCATCATCCATCTCTTCTATTATGTGTTTCGCTATCCCTTCTTTATCCTCCATCGTATGTTTGTCTGTACGAGATGCTTCCTTTCCTGACTGCAAGAGTCTTTTAACGTAAGGAACATTCAGATAGCCGTAAAGTGTGGCACTCAGTTTATTGTTCCTGAAGGCATCTTCATCAATATCCAGAACCTCTTCCTCTTTTAAATCCGTACCCTTGATAAATGAATCTACCATCTCTGCTGCGGCTCTTGGATTGACCGCAAAAACTGAGCTGAACATCTTTACTCCTGAAGGAACAGCTACAACTGGTTTTTTTAATCCAACAGCATCATATATGTCTCTTGCAGTTCCATCTCCTCCAACAAAGACAAGTAGATCAATCTTCTTTACCATTTCTTCTGCAATTTTCTTTGTATCCTCAGCTGATACATTCTCACTTATAGAACCTACCACTTTAAGACTTATATTAAACTCCCTGAGATAATCCTCCCCCATTCTTCCTGGAGCTGTAAAAAATGTTATATCACTAAAATTTTTGATATATGATAAAAACTCTTTAGTTCTTTCCGGGGTAATGGGATTAGCATTCATCTCTAAAGCCTTTTTGTACATATTTCCATCTGTTCCTTTAAGCCCAACGCTTCCCCCCATACCCGCCACAGGATTCACAATTAAACCTATTTTTTTCATCACTATTCTATTGTGTGTGAAACTTTAAATAGATTTTCAGAATTTTCTCATGTAATATCTCTTTCCCTGATATTCTACTTCTATCAGCTTGCCATCTTTTATTAGCTTTTTAACAATCTCCCAATCAGCATCTGCCTTTTTTAAAAGCTCTTTAATGCCTTCTTCCCTCATAGGATGTACAGATGTAATACTCAATAAATCTCTCTTTACATCCCCTGTGAATGCAAATGCATTTCCTTCATATCCTATTAAATGCTCTGCATCTATGCCTTTTTCATTAAAAAGCTGGAATGCTATATTTACGATATGTTCGCTAGCTGGTACAGCCCAGTTTTCTGCAGGAGGTCTTGTTGGGATAGATATATAACTTTTATGAGGTTTTAATTTTTCAAGAAATCTCGCTATCTTTTCTATTTCTTCATGATGATCATTAATTCCTTGTATAAGCATTGTCTCTGTTGTCAGTTCTCCTTTAAATCTCTCAGAAAACTTTACTATGCCCCTCAATATCTTTTCAAGATCTAAAGATTTGTGTGGTCTATCAACTCTTTGCCATATATCTTTGCTCACAGCATCTACTTTTAAGGACACCCAATCTGCCTTACATAAATCATTTTGAACATCTCTCTTCCATATAAGCGATCCGTTTGTAATAACTGCTATTTTTATGCCTAAAGGTTTTAAGAACTCAATTTCCTTACCAATGTTAATATCCAGTGTAGGCTCTCCATCGGGAACAAAAGTCAGATAATCTATTTTCTCTCCTATTTTTCTTGCCTCTTTGACTTTCTTTTTTACATCCTCTATAATTTTTTCTATCTTGTAAAATTCTCTTCTTTCATTTTCCATATTTATTGTTCTTCCAAGCTGACAGTAGACACAAGAATAAGTGCAAATCTTTGGAGGAATATTGTTAATCCCCAAACTATGCCCCAAACGTCTTGATGGAACTGGCCCAAATGCTATCATACTTCACCTCCTCTCATCGCTTTGATTACAATAAACGATCCTTCGTCATATCCTTCTTTTACAGACTCGGTATGTTTTATGCTCTTTAAATCATGAAAGATTGTCTGAGCAATTTTAAAATTAGAGAATCCTTTTTCTTTTAGAATGTTAACAATTTCATTTATTGAGTAAAAATTAGCTTCTTTATAAAAAATACTCTTATCTCTATTTTTCTGATACATCATTCCTACAGGACTTTTTTTATCAATAAATCCTATTAAAAAATATCCGTGAGGCTTTAATACTCTATAATTCTCCTGAAAAGAAGATTTAATGTCGTCCACAAAGCAAATAGTTGTTACCATTAACAAGAAGTCAAAAATACATTCTTTTAATGGAAGTTTCTCAGCTATTCCTCCAATAACGGTTATTCCTCTTTTCTTTGCAATTTTTCTCATTTTTTTGGAAGGTTCAACTCCATATCTTATCCCCAGAGGTAACGCAAACTTTCCGGTTCCCACGCCTATCTCGATGCCTTTACCATCTGGCAGAATTTTCTTTATTGCCTTAAGTTCTGATTCATAAACAAATCTATTTCTTTCAAACCATTCTTCATACTGTATTGTATATTTTTCAAAAACTTCGGTTTTTGCCATTATACCAAGATTCTATTTTCTTCTTTTAAAACTTTATTATTGGTCATAAAGAAATAACAGGATTTTCAAGTTTTCCGATCTTTTCTATTATTAAAGTAACTTCGTCTCCAGGTTTAAGAAGCCTTGGAGGATCGTAAAATATACCAACGCCCCCAGGCGTTCCTGTAGCGATCACATCTCCCGGATATAATGTCATGCTCATGGAACAAAAAGATATGATCTCTGGAATTTTAAAGATAAGATTGTTTGTATTTGAAGACTGCCTCAATTCCTTATTAACGTATGCTTCAAGTTTTAAATTATGGGGATCAGGAATCTCATCTTCTGTAACAAGATATGGCCCTAAAGGACAAAACGTATCAAGACTCTTTCCACGAAACCACTGCTTGTCCTCAAACTGGGCAACTCTTTCAGAAACGTCGTTGAGAATAGTATATCCTAAGACATACTCCATTGCATTTTCTTTTTCTATATTTTTCCCCCTTTTTCCAATTATAACAGCTAACTCTACTTCGTAATCAACTTTTGTATCCCCCAGAGGATGAATTATAGGACTTTTGTGTCCTATTAGAGAAGAAACTGCCTTTGAAAATAAAATAGGATGTTCCGGTATCTTCATCTTAGCCTCCTCAGCATGATCATAGTAATTAAGTCCAAGGCAAATAATTTTACCTGGAATTACAGGAGGGAGCCATTTTTCAGGTTCGATAATCTCACCAATTTCTAAATTTTCTTTATTTATAACTTCTAAAACATTTTTTTCTTTTATCAATCTTATTTCTTCTTCTACCCTCCCAATTCTTACTTCTCCATCATGAATAAATCTTGCAATCTTCATAGCCTTGAGTTTATATGGTATAATAAAAGGTTTGTGCTGTTTCGACACTTACTTTAACAAGATATCTTTAATATCCTTTGTTAGAATAATACGATTAGTTTTACCATGAGTTTCTGTTTTGATTATACCTTTTCTTTCTAAATCTTTTACACACCTGTGAGTTTTTAACGTAGTCATTCCTTCCATTCTGCTTATCTCTGACTGCAAGACTGTACCTCTATTTTCAATCAATTTTTCTAATACTTTTTTCTCACTCTCATTTAGAAATTTTAGGATAACATTTTTCTCTGTTATTTCTTTAGATTTTGTTTTCGAAATTGAATCTCCTTTGTTAATAAGTTTCGAGATTATCTTCATGTTTTTTTCTAATTTTTCATCTACTTTTTTAGATAAACTTTTAGACAAAAGATAATATGAGATAGGAACTATTACGAGGACCATCAATAGGAGAGAGATCCATAGGAAATAATCGGGAATTAATCGGGATTCTGGGGAGATCGAGATTCCTTTTGGTGGCATGCGTTCAGCTATTTGCTCTCTGAGAGTTGTATATTTCGGTGCCTGATGAATACTAAAAAGAATTATGAACGAAACACCTATCATTGCTGGGAGAGAAACTATGAGGAGCCACATTTTATCTTTATCAATCTTCATATCAAAATTAAGAAATGAAGGTTTAAAAGCTTTTCGGCTTATTTCTTAAAATTGAAATTAAAAAATTTAATTTCAACAAACCTATATATATTGTTTCACAGATATGAAATCATGTGAAAGATCCTTGCAGATCTTAAAATGGCGAAGTGCTGATGCCTTTACCATCTCACAAAACAAATACAAGAGGTGAAACTGTGAAGAAAAACGGAAGGAGGACCAATGAGATGAAAGATGACAATAGTATGAAAAGTAAGGTATCACTTCTTTTGGTTATCTTCCTTTTTTCCTCCGTGCTCCCCCTCAGTGTCTACGCCGATACAGATAACTCCGTTACTATCCGTGCACCTGCTGTCAGCCAAACGTCCAGTGGCTACATAGGCGCAGTTCTCTATATATCCGTCTCCGCACTTCCCGGAGATGACCATATCTATGTGGATACCTGGCCGCTTACAGAGCTCGATACGCAGGCCTCGGCACGATTAGCTGTTGAGGTGGCGGGAAGAATCACCGGAAAAGATGTCTCACAGTACGACTTTTACTACGTGATCCGAACGGATTCTCCCGTTATTGGTGGCCCCTCTGCCGGCGGTGTTATGACCGTGGCTACCATAGCAGCGCTTGAAGATTTAGAAATAGACCCAGCTGTTATGATGACAGGGATGATAAATCCAGATGAGAGTATAGGTCCCGTAGGTAGTATCGTTGAAAAGTTAGATGCTTCTGCAGAGCTTGGTATAGAAACATTTCTTGTACCTTGGGGACAGACTATAATCACAACTCAGGAAACAACAAGAAATGAAACAGGGGGAATGATCCAGATCATAACAAAGCCTAAAAAAGTAAATGTTGTGGAGTATGCCAAAGAGAACTATAATATTGATGTTATTGAAGTAGAAGATATAAATGATGCTTTATTTTATTTTACAGGAAAAAAATTTTCTGAGAAGAAGGTAGAAGGTGAAATAAATATCAATACAGATTTTCTCTCTAAAAAAGCGGATGAGACATTGAAAAGAGACATAAAATATCATGATACAATAGAAGGAGATCTGAACTCTCTGGATATAAACAGCTATGAAAAAGGATATCTCGAAAAGTATCTTGATACCGCTGGAGATTTTATTGATAAAGCAAAGAAAGATATGAATGATGGAGAGTACTACACTGCATTGAGCGATCTTTTTAACTCGGAAATATATACTGGTGTAGTTGACGAGTATACACATTCAAATGACCCCAGCAAAAGAATAAAAGACCTGGAAGATAAAATAAATAGCATTGACTCTGAATTGAAGGAAAAAAGAGGGGATATCAGAGGAATAGTGAGCCTGGAATTTCTATCAGCAGCTGAAAAAAGGTTAAAAGAAGCGTATGATTATTTAGATGAAGCTAAGAACTATGAAAAAAATTATGATACTGTAAATGTAGCTCAGTCCATAGCATACGCAGATAAAAGAACTTATACCGTAAAATTATGGCTTGATCTGGCTGTAGAATATTCTCAGGGAGAAAAAATATCACTTGATGACTTAAAAGATGATGCATGGAAGAGGATAGAAGAAGCAAAACTTGTATATGTGTACGTGCGCAGTATGCTGGGAGAGACCTCCCTTTCTGAAGCCTCTCAATTACTCAGTGCATCACAAAGCGAATATGATGCCAATAGATATACCTCGGCCCTTTTTTATGCTATAGAAAGTGCAGTCTACTCAAGTATCGCAATAGAACTGGGGCTGAGTAGCGAGGATCCCTCTCTCATTGCTGAAAAGATCCAGAGGGCACAAAATGATGCCAAGATAGCCATCGAATGCTCAAAAGAAGACGGCCATGAATCACTTCTTGCAGAGTGCTACTATGAGTATGCTTCAAACTTTGAGGAGAAAAATGATGCAGTAAATGCATTCAGAATGTATGAGTATGCCAAAGAAGTTGCCCTTGCCTATAAACATCTCGGCGCCGAAGGAATGAAAGTGCCCACAGTAATGACAACGTCTACACATACCACGACTCCTGCAAAAACATTACCAGAGAAGGGATCGACGCTTATTCTGGTTCTTGTATCAGGACTCATCGGCTTCTTTGTGGGCATACTAATCAAATCTGGGAGAAAAACTGGAGAAAATATAGAAGAGAGGTGAGAATATGATAGAAACGAAGAAGTTAACAAAAGTGTATGATGGAAATCGAGCAGTAGATGATCTCGATCTGCACATTGAAAAAGGCGATATATTTGGATTTCTTGGTCCCAACGGGGCGGGAAAATCAACGACGATATTTATGCTGGCAGGAATGATAGAACCGACATCTGGTGAAGCTTTTATAAACGGAAGATCGGTGACAAAGGATCCTCTTGGAGTAAAAAAGATTATAGGATTACTCCCAGAGGATGTCGGCTTCTACGGACATCTCACTGCGACGCAAAACCTGGAGTATTTCTCAGGATTTTACCGATTTGAGAAATTAGAAAGTGAGAAAAGAATTGCGGAACTCCTTGAGTTCGTTGGCTTGGGGGATGTTAAGAAAAACGTCTCTGGGTACTCAAAAGGAATGAAGCAGCGGCTGGGATTGGCCCAGACACTGCTCAATGATCCTGATATCCTTTTTCTCGATGAACCCACGGCGGGATTGGACCCCCAAGGTACGTACCAGTTCCGGGAGAAGATCAGAGCGCTTAATAAAGAGGAAGGAAAAACGATCTTTTTTTCCTCGCACATTCTCCCAGAAGTCAAAGAGGTCTGTAAAACCATTGGCATTATTCTTGATGGGAAGTTAATTGCAGTAGGAACTCCTAAAGAAATTAGAAAAAAGTTTATGGAAGAAGAATCGTACACGATAACGCTGGAGACCTTTGATTCCCTTCCTAAATTGCATCACGAAAAAATACTTGATATTAAATCCAATGCTCACAGTGCCGTGATCAAAGCAAAATCCGACATACGAGAATACCTTTCGACATACTTACACAAAAATAACGTGAGAATACGCACCTTGGAACTGAAAGAACCGGATCTTGAAGAGATATTTCTCAGATCCATATATGGAGGTGATTAAATGGCTGTGTTTTTGGTTATTAAAAAAGAGTTTAGAGACCTTATGCAAAGCAGGAGATTTCTCATGATCTTTGGGGCACTCCTCCTTGTGGTCATCTTGTCCATGTCCCAGGGAGTAGGCAAGTACAATGATGCGCTCGACGAGTATAAAGAAATGACATCGAGAATTGGAGAGGGTGAAGGGCTCAGGCAGTTTATGCCGGAGAAACCATCAATGCTGCTTATCTTCGACACAATGACCAGTTACTTTATTCCCATTGGAGCGGTGCTTGCGATAGCGGTAGGTTTTGATCTCATTTCCAGAGAAAAAGAGGAGGGATCCTTGAAATCATTACTTTCTCATCCTTTGTACAGAGATAACGTAATTATCGGGAAACTATGCGGTGCTCTTGCCTGCTTTGGAGTAGTTATGGTAGTTATAACATTCACCTGTATAGGAATTTTGATGATGTACGGTATGTCTCCGAGTTCAAATGAATTTCTAAGAATACTGCTCTATATGGGATTTTCTCTTGTATTCCTACTATCTTTTTTCTCGATTGCAATACTCTCCTCTACAATCGCGAAATCCAGTGGGCTTTCGGTAGCATACTGCATCGGTATTGTGTTAGTTCTCTCGTTCATGGTGCCATACATTGGAGTAGCATTGGCGGATTCGTATGCAGGAGAGGAACCGAGCATGGTTAATATTATAGGAGGAGGTATGATGCGCGGTGGTGACAATGAAATGACAGAAGCTGAAAGAGAGGAAATGCAGACAGAAATGGAGGAATATAACAGAGAATATCAGGAGTACTGGCAGAAGAAAACGAATGTTGAACGTATCTTTAATATGCTCTCTCCTGACAAAAACTATGAGGAAATCTCAAACAAAATACTTGGTGAAGATTCTCCTGAAGGAGGATTTTTCTTTGGTCAAAATAGGATAACAAGATCAGAGGAAAATGAAGAAACTTTGGCTGAGAGTCTGAGTTCAGTGTGGTCTGAGATCTTCTCACTTCTCACGCTTTCAGCGGTGATGCTGATAGGTGCCTATCTCAAGTTTATGAGGCTGGATATACGGTAAAGGAGGGGATATACGATGAAAAAGAGAGTATTTTTATCTCTTTTTTTATTTTTATGTTTACTTTCCACGTACATCGTGGTGTCCTCTGAGTACCAGATAGAGGAGTACACAGGGATCAGGGGCGACATTCTCTTTCGAGGAATGGTGGATCTTAATGCGACCATCACCATAGAGTGTTATGTGATAACATTTGATACCTCTATGGTGACTCCGGGAAAGGTATGGATAAAGATAGATGACAATGGCACGATCAGAGAAAAGATAGGGGAAGAAGGTAAGGTATACCGGTACAAGGCAATACTGATTACCCTCCTGACGGTAGGCCAGAACAGCGTCTACGTGGAGTTTGCTGCAAATCCCTATTATGAAAAAGTGACGATAGAATGCGACTATCCAGGAAAGATAGTGGAGCCTGGAGAGACGACGATATACTCTTTAAAGGTAGTTAATCACGATAATTGGAATAAAACTCTGGATCTCTCCGTTGTTACAAAAGGGGAAGAACGCTGGATCGTACGATTTAAGAGTAAAGATACCTATGTGAATAAAATTCTCGTCCCGCGAGAGAACTTTGCCACGGTAGACTTAGAAGTTATGACCGTGTCAGAAACGGAGCCCGGAGCCTATGAAACGGTGATCAGAGTCGGCAGTGGATCGCTGACCCTCACCACAGATATTATTTTATCCCCTCCCTGTGGAGGTGACACGCTTCTGGAAGCAACCTACACGGGATTGGTAGGAGAAGCTGGGGAAACATTTGAATATACGCTCAATATCACAAATAAAACTGGATGTGACGAGACTTATGATCTTTCAGTTATACAAAAGCCGAAAGAATGGGAAGTCCGGTTCGTTGACAAAGAGAAATGTATCAATAAAATATTTGTCCCGAGAGATCATAGCCTATCTTTGACCGTAGAAGTGGAAACTACGGGAGACAGTGACATAGGAAATAAGGTTGTCACAGTTTCTGTGGGAGATAAAACTCTAAGATTGTATATAACTATAACAGAGACTCACAAAGGAGAAAAAGGAATACTCACGTTAACAGTAGTAGATGAAGAAGGAGATCCGATAAAAGGAGCTGAAATAGAAGTTTATTCCGATGAAAACATAGTGGAACAAGGGATGACAACAAGTGAGGGTAAAATACAGTTAGAATTAGCAAAGGGAGAATATACAGCGAAGATAGAGAAAGAAGGATACTACGTAGAAGATATAGAAAAATTTAAGATAAATATGGGGAAAACTACAGATATTGGGATAGTGATACTAAAATCGAAACCTTATGCTGCCAGTATTTCTGTTGATATGCCATCTAAAACTGTACTGCTAGGGGAAAATCCAGTGTATGCAATAAAAATAGAAAATGTGGGAAAAAATAACGATACTTATTCTCTAGATGTAAAAGATCTACCAGAAAAATGGGATTATAAGTATAAAACAAGTTTAGAAACTAAAGAAGCAATTTCTCAGATATACATAAATTCTGGAGAAACTAAAACAATTTACTTAGAAATAATCCCTCCTTATGATATTAAAACTGGAGAATATAGTTTTAAATACATCATAAAATCCAGTGTTGAAGAATATGAAGAAGAGTTATCTGTAGAGTTTAAAGGAGAGTATAAGATGTCTCTCACTTCACCAAAACTTGCTTATAAGATGAGTCAGGGAGAAACAGTGGAGATAGAGTTAAAAGTGACAAATACAGGAAATGCTGGATCTTTAACAAATATACTCTTAGAAATAGAAGCTGCAGAAGGATGGACAGCTTTAGTGGATCCTGAAAAGGTAAGCAGTTTAAAGATAGGGGAAAGTGAAACGTTCGTGATAAAAATAACACCCCCTGGAGACATAGTGCCCAGCGATTATGAAATAACAGTGAAAGTAAAAAGCGATCAATTAGAAGAAAGTGAAGAATACAGGATAACAATCGAAAAAGAATCCAAAACTGCAATCTATGGGATTACAATTATAGTTGCTGCTGTAGCTGTTTTACTATTAATGTTCAAAAAATACGGAAGGAGATAACAAGAGGTACAAAAATTCTTCTTTTAAATAATTTTTTTCTTTTGGAGAACCGTTTTATGAGGAGAAACTACGTTTCTCCCTCAACCCTCTTCCTTTCTAAATAATCTATTTTCTTTTTTCCAGAACGATTTTTTCTTTTCTAAAGAAAAAAGGGTTAGTGGGCCCGCTGAAAAATGAGTCTGAGTGATAGCGAAGGTTCATCCTCAGTGAGAACACGAACGCAGTGAGTGGGCCCGCTGAGATTTGAACTCAGGACCTCTGCCTTGTAAGGGCAGCGTCATTACCCCTAGACCACGGGCCCTTTATTTTAATTGAACGAAAATGTATAAAAATCTTTGCTCGGCAAAAGACTTTTATACTCATAAAAGTTTTCAGTATAGAGTGATTTTATGCAGAAAAGAGACTTCGTAGAGATAGACTATGTTGCAAAGATAGTTGAGACCAATAAAGTATTTGATACCACCATGGAAAATAAGGCGAAAGAATACAAGATTTATAAAGAAACCTTCAAGTATGAACCTATAAAAATTGTTGTCGGGGCAGAATACGTCATAAAGGGGATGGATGAAGTGCTATACAATATGAATGTTGGCGAAGAAAAATCCATAGAAATTTCTCCAGAAAAAGGTTTTGGGAGGAGAGATCCAAAACTTATAGTAAAAGTTCCATTGAGAGAGTTTAGAAAGCATAATATGACTCCA
>Ga0315541_1000062_pt1 | contig 99445 bp, 70 predicted proteins | sample SalMarSW160190MG_FD_203095 | JGI IMG/M metagenome (GOLD analysis project Ga0315541, IMG submission 203095) | Salt marsh sediment microbial communities from the Plum Island Ecosystem LTER, Massachusetts, United States - Salt Marsh Sediment SW1601-190 ... | reverse complement strand
AAGAATCGCTGTCCGCTTTACGCAAGAATCACTGTCCGGAATCAGCAGGAATCAATGTCCGCTTTACGCAAGAATCACTGTCCGGAATGGCCAGGAATCACTGTCCGGATTGGGCAAGAATATGCACCAAAAAGAAATTATGACTCGAAATTTGTGACTGCAATTGAAAACACTATTAAAAATATAGAACAATCACTGAATAAATTTAACTAAAATGAAATTATTCAGGAAAGCACTATAGTTCAATACCAGCAGCAGGAGAGAACTCATAAACATTACTCGTGAAGTTGAAACCGCTTTGGCTGAAAGTGGAGTACAAGAAGGTTTAGTGCTTATTAACGCGATGCGCATTTCAGCAAGTGTCTTCATAAATGAGGATGAATCAGGGCTGCACCAGGACTTCGAGAACTGGCTGGAAAAATTAACACCTGTGATTTGTGCTCTATGATCAGCCTTTAGATTTATCTGTGTAACATTTGTGATTCATTGATGGTCATGTAATAATTGATTAGTTAAATCATATCTCCCAGCTCTATTAAACAGCTAAATCGTTATTAATCAGCTTACTACATTTTTGTTTTAATTCTATACCCTTGATATGAAGCCATTTATAGCTATTCTAAGCCATTAGCCAAACCTGGGTAATGGTATATCATTAAAAAACACAAAAGTGCCTTAAACCGCTTAAAAACAGCATTATACGGGATTTTATAATATATCAGCATAAGGCAACTATTTGTATATCAGCAATATGACGAAATAGAGTGAAATGAGATGAAAGTCTGATTTGTTCCAGTTATGTGCCAGTAGTAGAAATAAATAAAGCCCCAATATTATTGTATATCAGGGCTTTATTCTTGTTTGCTGGTTGACCCGCCAGGGCTCGAACCTGGACTCTTCTGAACCAAAATCAGACGTGTTGCCAGTTACACTACGGGTCAATCATACCTCATAAAGTGCTGCAAAAATAGAAAAAAATAACCTAATTACCCAAACCTGAAATTTCGTGTACCTGTACAGTGTATTGCAATGCTCTTTAACATAAATATTTTTCTTAACCATAACAATAAATGGCATCACTTTTGCATAAATTACAACCGTAAAGTAATAACTAATCCGGTAACTTCTGGAGCACTAAAAAACTATGTCCGTGAACCTGGAGAGAAGCTTACTTTTTCTGATCTTCTTAATTCTTGCACTGAGTCCTGTTTTATCACAGGAACAGGAAGATCAAAGTGCAACGGAACTACTGTTGCTCTACTATGATAATATTTTCGGAGATGATGAAAGACTTATAAACGGGCACTTCTATTATGGCCCTGTCAAGGGTTCAATCCAGGGCCACCCCTATTATTTTGACGAATCATGGAAGAATGGTATTATTGAAACTGCCGACGCAAGGTTCGACGGTCTCCAGGTTAAATATGATATCTGCCTGAACCGTATTATCCTCAAATACACTTCAACAGACAATGCTTTTTACCAGATCGGTCTGAATTCAGGAAACATAATCAGGGTGAAAGTGGCAACCAGTGAATTTATACCTCTGCCCGGCACTAACGATTCTATTGATATCCCCTTTGCAGAGCTGATCAGTAATGGTCCCGTGCAATACCTTGTCACGAGAAATAAGTCTCTGCAAATTACAAACAGCTCAGGATCAACTGACTACGAATATAAGGAATATGTCAAACAATACCTGTTCTATAACGATATGCTTTTATCTTTCCGAAGTAAAAAAATGCTTTACAAAACATTTCCGGAGATAAAAAATCAGCTCAGAAGGTATGTCAGGAGAAACAATCTCTACCTCATCCGGAACAGGATTGATGATCGTGGAAAACTGATTGATTATTGTAATGCTTTACTCTCAGGCAATAATGAATAAAATTCTCATAATATTGCTTCTGCTGTTACTCTCCTCTGCTACCGGTTACGCATTGCAGCAGACCGGTCTGGTCACGGAGCATTCGCTGCAAACAATTACAAGCAACTCTTCACTCCCATATCCGTCAGCCCAACATGATGATCCGGTAATCTCAGGCAACTATAATAATACACCCTTTACCAATTTTGCAGCCGATCTGAAGATCAGGTACGGAATCATGATATACTCTCGCCCTGAATGGGTTGCCGGATTGTACGTAACAGCTTCCGGCGACTCCATAAATCTTACTTCACTTCTGAACGACCTGCTTTCACCGGCGAATCTTCATTTTGTCTACCGGGGCGGCGGTCAATACTTTATTACAGGGCACATCTCGATTACCGATGACTTAATGCCTGAAACTATTGATCGTGAGGAGCGAGGCGACATCAAAGACCCCGGCGACATTATTGGCCGGTTTTCCTATGAAAAGAAAATAAACCGCGTTACAGTAGGGTCTGCGGAAAATGCTGAAACAGGAATAGCCCTCCTTACCGGACGTATCACCTCAGCAACCTCAGGTGAACCTGTTCCTGGTGCTACAATTATTGTAGAAGGAACTAACAAAGGTGAGATCTCGAACGGTGACGGGTTTTACGCCATACAATTACAGGCAGGAGAGATATACAATCTTACCATCTCCTGCATGGGAATGGAAAAGGAGTCATATATCCTCGATCTCAACTCTACAGGTACCCTGAATATTGAGATGCAGGATCAACTGATTGATCTCCGGGAGGTTGTGGTAAAATCGGGTCGGCACGATAATGTCAGGGGGATGCAGATGGGGTTCCAGAGGATAGATATCAAGGAGATAAAGACGATCCCTGTTGTAATGGGCGAGCGCGATATTCTGAAAATAGCCCAGATGATGCCCGGTGTGCAAAACGTCGGCGAAGGGTCATCAGGGTTTAACGTACGGGGATCGGGCAGTGATCAGAATCTCTTCCTGATAAACGAGGTGCCGGTGCTTAATACGGGTCATCTCTTTGGTTTCTTTTCTGCTTTTAACCCGGATATGATCAGCGATTTTAATCTCTATAAGAATAATTTCCCGGTTGAGTATGGTGGTCGTCTGGCTTCCATATTTGAGATTTCAACCCGGAAAGGTAACAAAAAGAGGTTCGGAGCGAGAGGGGGGATCAGCCCCGTCACTGCCTCCCTCCTGGCAGAAACACCAATTGTCACCGACCGCTCATCCCTTGTCTTCGCAGGACGATCAACCTATTCAGACTGGATACTGGGAAGACTGCATGCCCCCGAACTGAAATCCAGCAGCGGCTCCTTTTACGACCTGATGACCTCCCTGCACATAATTCCATCTGAATCATCATCGATCCAGGTATTCGGATATTTCAGTAATGACAATTTCAGGCTTGCCGGTACTGACAGGTATATGTATGAAAACGCCGGTTCCTCAGTGGTATACGACCGTAAGCTAAATGAGAGATGGACAATGAGCAGTGCCGCCGTTTTCAGCCGGTATACCAATTACCACGCCAATACCGAAAATCCGTTTACATCCTGGCAGCACCGTTTCACAGTTGACCACCGCGAACTTAAGACCAAAGTCACCGGTTATAAGTGGCCTGATCATACCCCCACAGTGGGTACAGGTATTATTTCCTATGCCCTGAACCATGGCGCTTACGAGCCCTATGGTAACGATTCCGGGTTAGCTCCTTTACTGCTTGGCAGGGAACAGGGGCTCGAGCTGTCCCTCTTTGGTGCTGATGAGTACACCATAACCGACAGGCTCACCCTGTACGGCGGAATCAGGCTGAGCCTGTACAAATACCTTGGCCCGAATGATATCTATTCATATTCGGCATCACTGCCAAAAGAGCCTGAACATATTACAGATACCACATCATACGGAGTCCTGGAGACAATAGAAAACCGCGGAGGACCTGACTACCGTATTTCAGTTAACTACACATTTTCACCCACGGCATCGGTTAAGGCAAGCTTTAACAGGATGAGGCAGTACCTCTTTATGCTTTCCAACACCATAGCAATAGCCCCTACCGACAGGTGGAAGCTGGCTGATCCCCATATAGTGCCCCCCCTGGCCGACCAGGTAAGCCTGGGCTTTTATAAAAACATTCCCCGGAGAGCCCTTGAGATATCGGCGGAGCTATACTATAAAAAGACACGTAACCAGGTGGAGTACCGCGACGGGGCTGATCTTATCCTGAATCCCCTGTTTGAAACGGCCGTAGTACAGGGAGAACAAAAAGGATGGGGTGCAGAGGTACTGTTAAAGAGGAACGCGGGCCGGCTGACCGGATGGATGAGCTATACATACTCCAGATCAATTGTGCTGGTCAACGGGGACAATCCGTGGGAAAAGATCAACGGGGGAAAGGCGTTCCCGGCAAACCATGATAAACCTCATTCAGTCAATTTCGTTGGCACACTGAGAATATCACGCCGGTTCAGCTTATCAGGTAATGTTGTGTACAGTACAGGAAGACCGGTAACATACCCCACAGGTTTATTTCATGTCAGTGGTGAGACGGGGATTATTTACTCTGGAAGAAATGAGTACAGGATCCCGGACTATTTCCGGGCCGACATGTCTGTAAATATCGAAGGCAACCTGCTCAGGGAAAAGTTTGCTCATGGATCGTGGATGTTGTCGGTATATAATATCACCGGTCGAAGGAATGCATACTCAGTCTATTTCAAGAATGAAAACGGAAAGATAAACGGCTATAAGCTTTCTATCTACGGTACTCCCATATTTACTGTCACCTATAATTTCAAATTGGGTAACTATGCGGTTAAATAAATATATAATCTTCACCTTTATTATCGGATCAATGCTCAGTGGTTGTATAGATCCATATGACCCCGGTGATCTGAAATTTGAAAACATGCTTTTTATAGAAGCAAGGATTACAGATGACCCGGGTATTACACCTTATGTATCGTTCAAACATGCATACCCTTTTTCGGATTATAATATCTGGGACGAAACTATTGTGAACACCTCCGGAGCCACTATCTATATTGAAAACACCAAGGGCGAAAGGTGGTATTTTATCGATCAGTTTTATCCCTGGCTGGGCTCAATGCCAAGTTATTACTATTCTCTCACCGATACTAATTTTACACTTCAGGAAGGGGAAAGTTACAGGATTTATATTGAAACAACGGACGGATATATCTTTGAATCACAGTATGAAAAATACCTGGCCTCGCCACCGGTGGAAGAGATTACCTACAATTATGATACATGGGAGACAGATGAAACCGGTGAGTCGACAGATGGTTACCGTTTCTATATATCAAGTCGCTCAGAGGAGGAGGACCCGCTTTACCTGAGATGGATCCTTGATGCAACATACTACTATAGGGTGCCATATGACGCGTCTTATTACTGGACAGGAGACACAATGATCGACACCACGAGCCAGGCACTGAGGGTCTGTTACATGGATGAATATATAGACGGAATTTTTACCGGTACTTCGGAAGGACTGGCAATCAACAGGGTAGCTGATGCACCACTGCATGGTGTCTCACGTTATGGTGACCGTCTGCAGGTTAAGTACAGTCTTCACGTCAAACAGATTCGCATTCCCTCTTCCGCGTACCGCTTCTGGAATGACCTGAAGTCACTTCTTTATGAAACCGGCGGCCTCTATGAAACCATCCCATTCAGGTTAACGGGAAATATATCCTGCGTGTCACACGAGGACATAAGCGTAGCCGGCTTATTTGAGGTTGCCGGTGTATCTGAAACAAGAATATTTGTACCCAGGCCGGGCGAATTCAGGATTGTTACCGACCGATGTATACCGGATACTATAAGTTTAGGTGATTTTCGGCGGGGCAATATGCCTGCAGGATCATGGATAATGGAGTTGGAACCCGATTTATATATTACAGCCCCGGTAACATGTTTTGATTGTACTGCAAAAGGTGGATATACCCAGGAACCCCCTTTCTGGGAAAAATAAACTCAAGAAAATGATGCATCAGTTTAGCTGTAAATATATTAAGCCTTTTCTATCTGCTTTTATCCTGGTGACCCATTCCCTGTTTATGCCGGGCATTGCCATTGCACAACAGGATCAGACTACCGGACCACTGCCTGCCGAAACTGTTTTATTATCTACAGACCGTTCATTATATCTGGCCGGTGAAATGATCTATCTCTCTGCCACCATCCTTGAATCTGACAATCTTATGATCTCAGGCCTCAGCAAGGTAATCCGAATTGAGTTACTGAACAGTGACGGCAAAACAGGTATACGTGATATATTGTATTCAGAGAACGGCACTATGGCCGGCACCATAAAACTTCCGGGTAATCTCCCGACAGGATGGTATCGCCTGAGGGCATATACATCGTGGATGAGAAACCGCGGTCCATCACTATTCTCCTACAGGGATATACGGATTATCAATCCTGCTGATGCCGGCAGACTGAACGAATATACGCTGAATGATACTCTCATGGTATCTGTTATTGCCGGGAACGGGATAGCGCTTACCGGGGTACCAAACCATTGCGCGGTCAGAAGTGTAACCACGAAGGGAGAGCCCGCAGCAGTAAAAGGAGTACTCCTGTCATCACGTAACGACACGGTGACTTACTTCTCAACCGGTGAAACAGGATGGGGTACTCTTGACTGGATTCCGGAACCCGGCGCTGACTACCGTATGGTAATGGAATCAGATCCGGTGAATCGGGTGGTTACATCAGTCCCACAGCATTCAGATAATACTGTTTCTGTAAGTATTTCAGATCCGTTATCTGCCTTTGATGATCCCGGCAAAGACAGGAATCTTACCGTTACTCTCACCGGAAATGTTCCGGAAACAGTTATTAAACTCCTTGTTCACCGTGTAAGCAGCTGCTATTGGTTCAGTGAGGCCAGCCCCCATAACGGCAGGCTGAGTTTTGTCATTCCGACATCAGATCTGCCGGATGGTTTAATAACATTCTCTTTTTTGAGCAATGACAACAGCCTTTTGTCCTCAGCCCTGTGGCTTAAAGGCGATCCCTTTGCAGGTTCAGGATCTGTAACGACAAAGGCTGCTGCCGGTGAAAACAGCACAGACCTTCTGACCGAGTACAGGGCATATGCCGGTAGTGAAAAAGGATACTATACCCTCACCACCAGGAGGCGTGAGCCGGTAGAAATTTCCGACCTGTACATAGCTGTCGTTCCCGGATGGCATACTACCTGGGATATCCCGGCTGACAAGTCTGAAAGAGAAGGATGGCTGATAGCCAACAGATATGAAGGGTTTGTGGCAGAATCATTTTTTAAAGACGGCAAAAGCAATCCTTCCATACCATTGATTAACTTCCGTGATATTATAAATACCAGGGAGTCCATGGTAGAATTTATTCCTGAAACAAGGGGAATTAAGCTCAGCGGAACGGTAACCCTTGGCAATGGTACACCGGTCAGTGTTCACAAACTATCGCTTACCGGCCTTAACGATAATCTCTTTATTACAACCCGCACATTTTCTGACGGCAGGTTCCATTTTGCCATGCCCGGCAGAGAAGGATCAAAGGACCTGCTTCTTTCACATACCATCAGACCAACTAAAGAAATGAGTATTTCGGTAAGTCCTGAATTTGACCCGCGCCTTTCCGGACTTCCACCAGGAAATATCTATCTTAGAGATGCAGAAAAAATATACGTAAACGATCTGATTATTGACAGCCGGCTTGAGAATATCTATCGCGACACCTCTGTAAATATCGTTGTTGCCGGTGAACGAAAATCCACAGATAAGGGTATGTTCTACGGAAACCCTGACCACGTAATATATATTGATGACTATATCAAGCTACCGGATATGAGGGAGGTAATATTTGAAGTTGTGCCATTTGTTATGGTAAAAAGGGAGGGGGATGACTTTTCAATGAGAGTGATCAGTGATACTCCTTTCCCAAAAATTTATGACCCATTGATCCTTATCGATGGTATTCCTCTCCTCAGGTTCAGCCGGTTCCTGGAACTGCCTCCGGATCGTTTTAAAAGAATTGATATCATCAACTCAATCTATATTCATGGCAACCAAATTTTTGCCGGAGTGGTTAATTTTATCTCTGTAAATGGTGACATGGCAGGTCTTGACCTTCCGGAAGGGTCACGTATCCTGTCACTTGACATCCCCGGCCCTGCTCTTACCGGAGAACTTGTAACAAGCATACCCCCCTTTGCAGATATCCCATCACTGGAAAGGACCCTGTCATATATACCACTTTCAAAACCTGCAGATGGGACACTATCATATAACGGTAACCTGGCCTATGGAAGTTATATCACTGTTTTTACCGGCATTACCGGAGATGGCAAATGGGTTAATTCATCTTCTTTATTTGAGATCAGTGGATCTTATATCAGGTGAAAACAGATCCGGCTCGCTATCTTCCCACAGAGTAGGCATCTGGTCATTGAACCTCTGAACAATAGTCATCATAACAGTTTCACGCAGGAACCTCGACCTGTTCTTTACCCTGTACCGCTGACAATAAATATTCAAAGCCCTCATCTCACGGTTATTTAACATTATGGTGAGGCGATTGCTTCTCTTTAGTTTTTCCTCTTTTATCTTAAGTCGTCTCAATACGGGTTCTTATGATAAACCGTTATAAAATTATGATTTTAACGGCTTTAAGTCTCCGTAGCGGAGAATACTTATTAACAAAAACAAAACAGCCAGATCATAACAACCTGACTGTCTTTCAATTATATATTTATAACTTATAAGATGCCGGTAGCATTCAGGTCATCAAATGCTTCTTTCAGGCGCTCCACGAATGTCAGCTCGCCCTTTCTGAGCCATACCCTGGGATCATAGAATTTCTTATTTGGCTTATCTTCACCTTCAGGATTACCTATCTGCGACTGGAGGTAGTCTCTTTTTTCATCGGCATACTCTTTTACTCCAAGCCAGAATGCCCACTGCATATCGGTATCAATATTCATTTTTACCGCACCGTATTCTATCGCCTCCTTTATCAGGTGTTTTTCTGATCCCGAGCCTCCGTGGAAAACAAAATTCACAGGTTTATCACCTGTACCAAATTGTTTCTTTATATATTCCTGGCTGTTCTTCAGTATAATCGGTTTTAATTCAACATTCCCCGGCTTATATACACCATGCACATTGCCAAATGCCGCTGCTATCGTAAAGTTCTTACTTATTGCCGACAGTTCCTTATATGCATAGGCCACCTCTTCAGGTTGTGTGTAGAGGCGTGAACTGTCGATACCTGCATGATCAACACCATCTTCTTCACCACCAGTTACTCCCAGTTCTATTTCAAGGGTCATCCCAATCCTGTCCATTCGTTCAAGATACTCCTTGCAGGTAGCAATATTCTCCTCAATTGGTTCTTCTGACAGGTCAAGCATATGTGAACTGAACAGGGGTTTTTCATTCATCTCAAAAAATTCCTCACCTGCATCGAGCAGGGCATCTATCCATGGCAACAATTTTCTGGCAGCATGATCGGTGTGTAAAATAACGGGAACATCATAATATTCAGCTACATTATGTACGTGCAGTGCCCCTGATATAGCCCCGGCAATGGCTCCCATTTGTTCTTCCGAGCTAAGGCCTTTTCCTGCAAAGAAATGGGCACCTCCGTTTGAAAATTGTATTATAACCGGTGAATTTACATCACGGGCTGTCTCAAGCACGGCGTTCACCGAGTTGCTTCCCACTACATTAACAGCCGGCAGGGCAAAATTATTATCATTGGCGTAATCCAGTAATTTTTTTACTTCATCACCAAACATTACACCAGGATCAAGTTTTAATTTTTTTGTAGTCATATATCTGATTTTTTCGTACGAAGTACAAATATACGCAATTGAGAATTCAATATTTACATATCTCGTGGCAATTTATGTCCTTTAACAAATGAAAATGGAAAAATTATCCTGCAATTAAGTATAATAATTATCTTAGTGGCTTTAATCGCAAACCATTTACATTTTTGGAATGAGAAAAATTGCATTATTAATTCTAATTATTTCCGGTACCATTTTGAATCTTACCGGCCAGGATAGGTATTGGACGCTTGAAGAATGCATTAATCATGCAGTTGATAATAACATTATAATCAAGCAGCAGGAACTGCAAACAAAACTGCAGGAAAATACATTGGAGCAATCAAAGCTTGATCTGCTTCCTTCGCTTAACGGGACGGCTACCAATAACTGGTCGTTTGGGAGGGCACTTGACGAAACCACCTACCAGTTTACAGAAGAGGAAAATGTAAGATCAAACCAGTTTTATGCAAGCTCAGGTGTAACACTTTTCAGCGGACTGCAGAGCTATAACACCATTGTAAGAAACAGGTATAATGTTGATGCCAGTTTCCAGGACCTGCAAAATATTAAAGACGATATTTCCCTTAATGTTGCCCTTGCATACCTCCAGATACTGCTGAACAAGGAACTGGTAGCGGTTACAGGAAACCAGCTGCAAACGACAAGGGAACAGATAGAAAAAACACGTAAGATGGTTGAAGCAGGAAGTCTGCCCCGTGGTAACCTCCTTGAAATACAGGCACAGGCAGCCCTTGAAGAGCTACAGCTTATCAATATGGAAAACCAGCTTGACCTGTCATATCTCAATATTGTGCAGTTGCTTGAGCTGGATTCAGTTGCAGGCTTTGAGATTATTGTCCCTGAGATTGTTATCACTGAAACAGGAATAATTACAGAGAACGTAAATGATATTTATAATACGGCAAAGCAAATAAGACCCGAGGTTAAAAGTGCTGAATTAAGGCTTAAAAGTGCCGAGTACGACCTTAAGATAGCAAAAGGTGGTAGGAGTCCGCGCCTGAACCTTAATACCACTTTCAGCACAGGTTACTCTTCCATAAGGCAGAAAATCCTGGGTATTGACCCTGTGGAAGGCATACTGTACGGGGAATATCCTTTCGCCGACCAGTTAAATGACAATATTAACTATGGTATAGGCCTTACGCTCAGCATACCTGTTTTTAACGGATGGCAGGTAAATACAAGTATCAGTAATTCAAAAATAAGTATTCAGAACAGCCAGTACAGCCTTGAAAATACCAGGAAACAATTATACAAGAATATACAACAGGCATATGCCGATGCCCAGGCGAGTCTGAAGTCATATATTGCAAGTCAGAAAGCCGTAGAGTCGATGCAGGAATCATTCAGGTATACTGAACAGAGATTTAATGTGGGAATGGTTACTCCTGTGGAGTATAACACAGCTAAAGCCCAGTTACTGAATACCGAGTCAGAACTTGCACAATCGAAGTACGAATATATTTTTAAAATAAAGGTGCTCGACTTTTATAGAGGTTTACCGCTTAAGCTTAATTGAACCCTTTAATATTAAAATACTTTATAAAGAAAAACTTAACTCAGCATAATATGAAATCGAATAATCTTTTAAAGATACTGGCTATTGTAGTAGTATTGCTTATCGTCGTTGCCATTATAGGTAAGAAACAGGGATGGTTCGGTAAAGAACTAATGGTAAAAGTTGCCGTTGAAAAAGCAGAGAGAAGGACTATTGTTGAAATGATAACTGCCAATGGGAAAATACAACCTGAAAAAGAAGTTAAAATAAGTCCTGATGTTTCGGGTGAAATCGTCCTGCTCAATGTACAGGAAGGTGATTATGTGAAAAAGGGCGACCTGCTGTTCAAAATTAAACCCGACACTTATATCTCAATGAAAGACAGGACCCAGGCAGCACTTGAATCAGCAAAGGCAAGACTGTCGCAGGCCAAGGCACAGTTCATACAGGCAGAACTGGCCTTTGAAAGAAGCAAACAGCTTTACGAAGAAGCAACAATATCAGAATCCGAATATGAACAGGCAGAAGCATCATATAAAGTAGCCCAGGCCGAGGTGGACGCAGCAGAATTCTCAGTGAAGAGTGCAGATGCATCACTGAGCGAAGCCAATGAAGCACTCGTTAAAACCACCGTTTACGCTCCCATGTCAGGAACAATCTCATCACTGCTGGTGGAACAGGGAGAAAGAGTGGTAGGGACAGAAATGATGACCGGTACCGAGGTGCTGAGAATAGCTGATCTCACAAGGATGGAAGCCCAGGTGGAAGTGAATGAAAACGATATTATAAAAGTCAAGCTTAATGATACTGCATTAATTGAAGTTGATGCATACCTTGACCATACTTTTAAAGGCATTGTTACTGAAATTGCCAACTCGGCCAAAACAACGGGTGTATCAGCCGACCAGGTAACAACTTTTGATGTTAAGATATTTATTCTGCCCGCAAGCTACAGCAACCTGATGGGTCAGTCAGGCAATAACCCTTTCAGGCCGGGTATGTCAACCACGGTTGATATACAGACCGAAACAAAGCATGATATTATAACCGTTCCCATACAGTCTGTAACAACAAGAATTGACTCTACAGAGGTGGCTGTAACACTGGCTGATGAGGAGGAAAAGACTATTGTATTTGCATCAGACGGAACATATGCCCTGGCCAGGGAAGTAAAGACAGGTATACAGGATAATAATTATATAGAAATAGTATCGGGTATAGATGAAAATACAGACGTGATAAGCGCTCCTTACAGTGCAATAAGTAAGAAGCTTGCTGACAGCACGCTTATCGAGATACTTACCAGGGAGAAACTGTTTGAAATCGAAAAATGATCAACAGTATGATTCTCTGTATCGAAACGGCAACAAAAATCTGTTCAGTATCATTATGCCATAATTGTGATCTTATAGATAAGAAAGAAAGCTCTGAAGAAAAATCACATGCTTCGTTACTTACTGTATTTATTGAAGACATTCTCAAAAGGGCAGGGGTAAAAGCAGCAAGTCTGGATGCTGTGGCTGTGAGTAAAGGACCGGGATCATATACAGGACTCAGAATAGGCGTTTCAGCAGCCAAGGGAATAGCCTATGCCGCAGGAATACCACTGATAGCAGTGTCCACCACCAAGCTGATGTATCACGGGGGCAGGACAACTGGCGAATATGATTATTACTGCCCTATGATCGATGCCCGACGGATGGAAGTGTATACTGCCGTTTATGATAAGAAAGGTGATGAAATAGAAAGTATCAACGCTGAAATAATAACGAAAAACTCGTTTGCAAACCTCCTCGACAGGGGGACAATGCTCTTTTTTGGTGACGGCGCTTCAAAATGCAGGAATATAGTCAACCACCCTTCAGCCTTTTTTGACGAATCATTCCGCATATCATCTGAATATATGTGCAAACCTGTCCTCGAAGCTTTCAATAACAAGGATTTCGAGGATGTTGCATATTTCGAACCTTTTTACCTGAAAGACTTTATCGCAACAATACCAAGAAAGAACATACTGGGCAGTAATAAATAATTATAGCTCCTGCTGTTATCATTTCTTTAAGACTTAATTTCTAATTGATATATTTGTAAAGTAGTTTGATTGTCACAAATAAGTAGAGACCCGTATAATTCTTTTTCATACAGATAACAGTAATTTAATTATATATGGCAAGTACTGCGGATTTCAGGAATGGAATGGTTATTGAATTCAATAATGACCTTTTTACAATAGTACAGTTTCAACATGTGAAACCCGGTAAGGGGGCAGCATTCGTGAGAACAAAATTAAAAAGTGTTACCAGCGGCAAAGTTATTGAGAACACCTTCCCTGCCGGATCAAAGGTTAATGAAGCAAGGGTGGAAAGAAGACCATACCAGTATCTTTATAAAGACGAGCTGGGATTTGTTTTTATGCACACACAGACCTTTGAACAGATTACCGTTAACGAGAACATGATCGAAAACTCTGATCTTCTTAAGGGAGGACAGGAAGTGGAGGTTATTGTACATGCTGATACAGAAAATATACTCTCGGTTGAATTACCACAGTTCGTGGTAATGGAGATAACTTATACCGAGCCCGGGGTTAAAGGTGACACTGCTACCAACACCCTTAAGCCGGCAACAATTGAAACAGGCAGTACTGTTATGGTGCCGCTTTTTATCAACACAGGTGAAAAAATCAAAGTTGACACAAGGGATAAATCCTATGTGGAAAGAGTAAAAGAATAACACGTATTATGGCCCGTAAATCTTCCAGGAACAGACTGCAGATGTCCAGGTACAAGCTGGATTCCCTTCTGGATATTACCATGTCAATAAATGCAAACCTTTCGCCCGAGGAATTGCTGGGGAAGTATGAATCTATACTACGGGAGGAACTCAATATTGGTAAGATATTTATTCTTTTCAAGGAAAAGAACAAGTGGATATGCCTCCTGAATGCAGGCTTTCCTGAAAAAATGGAAGAAAATATTAATCCCGAAACACAACTTTCAGAAATCAAAGAAACAAAGAAAGTGTCGGTATCGGATGATTTTGGTATTCCAAATGTTGATATAATATTTCCCGTATTTAATAATAATAAACCAATTTCCTATGTGTTTATCGGGGATATTGAAGAAGAGGCTGAGGGGATGAGCCCTGTGCTCAAACACCTCCACTTTATGCAGACCATCTCAAATATCATAATTGTGGCCATTGAGAATATTAAGCTCTTCAAGGAGAGTCTCAGGCAGGAGGCGATAAAGAAAGAGCTTGAACTGGCAGCCCGCATGCAGACCCTGCTCATTCCTGATAATGATTCACTTCCACGTAATGATAAAATATATGTTTACGGATATTATCACCCTCACTTTGAAATAGGAGGTGATTATTATGACTGTATCAGGTTGACAGACAATATTACAGGATTATGTATAGCTGATGTCTCGGGCAAGGGTATCTCCGCAGCCCTCCTGATGTCAAATTTCCAGGCAACATTAAGGGCACTTTTCACTGCCGACATGGACCTTGTAAAACTGATCCGTAAATTGAATGAAGTAGTTGTAACCAATGCCTCCGGGGAAAAATTTATTACATTCTTTGTCGCTCGCTATAATCATGAGACAAAAGAAATAGAGTATATCAATGCTGCCCATAATGCTCCCGTTCTCTATGATACTGCCAACGGCTCAGTACAATACCTTATCTCCAGGAATGTAGGTATAGGTATGCTTGATGAAATGCCAGCTATCGAAAATACCATTATCAGTATAAAGCATCCTTCAAAGATTTTTTGCTTTACTGACGGCCTTTCAGAAATAAAAGATGATAAGGGTAAAGATATAGGAACAAAACCTATAGAAAAACATATAGCCAACAAGGATACAGTTGATAAAAACATCAGTGCACTAATTAAAGAACTGGGGATACCGGATGATAATCCCAACCTCTTTGATGATGTATCAATCCTGGCTGCTAATTTTTACTAGGGGCTCCTTCTCCAATAAGCGTGGATATGAAACCGAACAACCTGAGTCAATAACCGCAAAACAGATCTACACTACCCTTATTACAAAATAATTCTTCTTCCCTTTCTGGATCAATATATACTTATCATTGAGCAGGTAAGAATCATCTATCATTGCATCTGTATCACTGACCTTATCTTTGTTAACCGACAGTCCCCCACCCTGGATCAGCCTTTTCATCTCACCTTTCGAAGAAAATATTTTTGTATGCACAGTACACAGATCAACTATACTGATTTTCTTTCGTAATAAGTCACTATGCAGGTCAAAAGTAGGTACGCCACCAAAGACTGACAGGAATGTATTTTCATTCATCCTGTGCAATGTATCGGTAGTTCCCTTGCCAAACAATATCTCAGATGCTTCAAGTGAGGCATCCAGGTCTTCCTGTGAATGCACCATCACGGTCATTTCTGAAGCAAGCTTCCTCTGCAGCATTCTCACATGAGGAGCCTTATTATGTTCTTCAATAAGAGTCTCTATCTCCTCTTTCCCCAGTACTGTGAATATTTTAATATAGCTGGCGGCATCCTCATCTGAAACATTAAGCCAGAACTGGTAGAACTCGTAAGGTGAGGTTTTTTCCGGATCGAGCCATACATTGCCTGATTCTGTTTTACCAAACTTCGTTCCATCAGACTTGGTTATCAGAGGGCATGTTAGTGCAAAAGCCTCTCCCCCTTCTTTCCTCCTTATAAGTTCTGTACCGGTAACAATATTACCCCACTGGTCAGATCCGCCCATCTGGAGTTTACACCCATATTCCCTGTAAAGGTTCAGGAAATCATATCCCTGCACCAGCTGGTATGAAAATTCAGTGAATGACATACCTTGCTTTGAATCACTACCCAGCCGTTTTTTCACTGAGTCTTTAGACATCATGTAATTAACGGTTATATGCTTTCCTATATCCCTTATAAATCCGAGGAAAGTATAATCCTTCATCCAGTCGTAATTATTCACCATTATAGCCCTGTTGGGTATATCCGACTCAAAATCAAGAAATTTGGACAGCTGCTTTTTAAGAATTTCCTGGTATGCTCTCAGTGTTTCTTCGCTCATCAGATTGCGTTCCTGGTTTTTGCCCGATGGATCACCTATCATCCCTGTAGCGCCCCCCACAAGAGCTATCGGTGTATTACCTTCCCTCTGAAAATGCTTGAGAAGCATTACCTGAACAAGGTGTCCTATATGCAAGGAATCAGCTGTTGGGTCAAATCCGATATATCCTGCAATCCTGTCTTTTTTCAGGTATTCCTCAGTTCCGGGAGTAATATCATGCAGCATCCCCCTCCAGCGTAGCTCATCAACAAAATTCATTGAAAGGTTATTTATTTAATGAAAATGCAAAGATAATAAAAAATATAGTTGAGAATGAGTTGAGAATGAGTTGAGAATGAGTTGAGAATGAGTTGAGAAGATACTAATGGTTCAATAATTCGACAATTATATTATAGTCTTCTCCGGTTTTTTCTCATCACGTCGCTGCCTGAGATTTTCAAAGCTTTTTCTTAAATCGCCTCCTTCAATTATAGGGAAAAGCAGAGGTGCGAAATCAGCTATTGGGTTATATAACTTCGATTCTGCAATTTTTTCTTCCGGCAGGAACTTTGCTTTCTGGTTAATGGTATTAAGCACCACGAAAATTATACTGAGGATAAGTGCTGTTTTTAAAACTGCAAACACCATCCCCAGTATACGCACCACAAAACCAAGTGCAACAGCTTTCATCAGTTTATCCATGGCCCGGGCAAGGAAATGTATCAATACCACTATTACTATAAATGTAATTATAAAGGCTACCAGTCCAAGGTATTGTCCCTGCATATCGAAATATTCTACCAGCTTGTTCTGTGTGAACCAGGAAAACCTTATAGAACCCCATATGCCAAGGACGAGTGCAGCAATAGACGCCATTTCAACAAACAGTCCGTTTTTAAATCCCCTGAACAGGGCCCAGGCAACGACGGCAAGAATAATAATATCGATATAATTCATATTAATGTTGCTTTGTGCATCAAAAATAACTATTTCCTGATTGACGATATCTCTCTGACTGCTTCAATTGCTGATTTTATATGCTCTTCCGTATTAAAAGGCCCGATACTGAATCTCACCGATCCATGTATTTTATCTGTACCCAATTGTTCATGAACGAGTGGTGCACAATGCAAACCTGTCCTGCAGGCAATTCCGTAATCAACATCTAGCATGGTGCCCACATCCCCTGCTTCAAATCCTTCAACATTGAAACTTACGACGGGATTCCGGTTTTCATTTCCATCCTGGCAATACAGGATAACATTCTCTATTCCTGACAAACCATCGCGCAGCTTCCTGTATAGAGCCATTTCCCTGTTATGTATATTTTGCATTCCCTGCCCCTTCACCCATTCAACGCCTGCTTTCAGACCTGCTACCCCTACAAGGTTCAGGGTACCCGTCTCAAACCGGTATGGAAATTCAAATAAATGTGTTTTTACGGCAGATCTGACTCCCGTACCTCCATATCTTGTATGTTTTGGTTCTACCCCGGATCTTACATATGAACCACCTATGCCTGTAGGTCCAAGAAGACATTTATGCCCGGTAAACGCAAACGCATCAATAAACATAGCCTCTATATCAACAGGTACTGCACCTGCGCTCTGACTGCCATCAACAATAAACAGTATTCCTTCTTTCCTGCATAACTGTCCTATTTCCTTTAATGGCTGGATAGTGCCAATCACATTCGAACTATGATTAACGACCACAGCACCGGTATTTTTTCGTATTTCCTTTTTTATATCATCAGGATCTATATACCCGTTTTCATCAAATGGTACATGAGTCACTTCAGCAACACCTTCAATCATCAAATGATATAATGGCCTGAGAACTGAATTATGTTCCAGGTTGGTAGTAATAACATGATCGCCTTTGTTTATCAGTCCACACAGGATAAGGTTAAGTGAATCAGTAGCATTATAGCTGAATGTCAACCTGTTAGGATCTTCGCCATTGAACATTTCAGTCAGTAATTTACGGGTATTGAAAACCACCTCGCCGGTTTCAATTGCTGCATCAAAACCCGAGCGTCCGGGATTCACACCATGTTCACGGTAGAAATCACACATGAATTCATATACAATATCAGGTTTGGGGAAACTTGTTGCTGAATTATCAAGGTAGATTAATTTACTCATAAGGCTTAGAGTTAATTGGGTATAAGGTTTCAGAAAATTACTTATTACAATACCAGTGCATCTGCCACAATTTCTGCCAGGGTTTTTATTTTAACGTTCATTTTGTAAACCTGATTAAGCTGCATTAATTGATCGACGCAATTATGGCAGGGGGTTACCACTGTAACAGCCCCTGTATTTTTTATTTGTTTTACTTTCAGTTCACCCGCCTTCAGCCTTCGGTCACCATATTCACTCATTGCCAGCTGACCGCCACCTCCGCCACAGCAATAATTATCATAACCGTAAGGGTCCATTTCCACAAAGTCACTTACAGCATTCTCAAGGATGTACCGTTGTTCTTCAAATATTCCCCCGCTGCGCACAAGGTTACATGGATCATGAAGTGTTACACGTTCTTTGTTACGCAACTTATCCAGCCTGATCCTTCCTTCATGCAAATAGCGGCTGATGAGTTCAACCGATGTGATGGTTTCAAATGAATAACTGCTTTCAAGGTAATTAGGGCCTTCCCACCTGAACGACCTTGAACCATGCCCGCATTCTGCAAGCACACAGGTTCTTGCATTTAACTCAAACATTTCATCACGTAAACGCCGTGCAATCTCCCTTGCTTCATCAATATTGCCTGAATAATAGGCATAATTTGTAACATCGTACATTTTTGTAGATAATGTCCAGCTTTCACCTGCAGCATAAAATATTTTAGCCATGGCTGAAATAGAGAGGGGGAAGAATTTCGGCTCGCGCGGATTGAGAGTGTATAATATGCTGACATTTGATTTATTAACAGGTATAACGGCCGACAGATCACCCAGGTCATCCTGCAGGTCTTCCTCCAGCCATTCAAGGGTATCAACCAGTTCATCAACAGGTATACCCATATTATTACCGGTTTTGATAGCTGCATCGACGGTCGACTGTAAAGTTGAAGGCACCATCCCCATTTCCGCCAGCATTGACCTGCCAACGCTTACCAGGTATGATATATCCACACCAATTGAGCAGTGTGCGGTACATCTTCCGCACATTGTACATGCTCCGTATAGCAGATCCACCATCTCTGTGACCGTCGCCTCATCCAGTTCACGGGCTTTTACCAGACCCGGTATTAACTTCCCCGCAAGTGTATTATACCTTCTGTATACTGAAGATACAAGATCAACCTTTCGTGCCGGAATATATCTTTCTTCTCCTGTTGCCAGGTAGAATATGCAGCTGTCAGCACAAAGTCCGCATCTTACGCAGCTGTTCAGATGGGTCTTCAATTTCCCGTCTCCCCTGCTGAGTATAGCAAGTGCTTTTTGTTTATTCCCGTTTATCATCATCTGCATTAGTAATTTTTTGAAGGAGGCCATGAACCTCTCCACCCATAAAAATAACCCAGCTGATATCTTGCTGCGAAAAAATATATCAGGTGTCTCAGTTTACCAACAGGCACATAGATAAGTAATAATGTCACTGCAATATAATATGCAGCCTGGTAAATATCGCCAATCAATAAAAATACTGTCATAAACTGGAATATGGTGACCAGTATATTTGAAAAATAATCATCAGCACATGAAAGACTGCGTAGCTTTCTGATCAGAATCCGCTTGATCAGTATTCCTGTACCTGATGCTGCCGAAATTATTAACACAACAGAAAAAACATACTCCAGTGCAACCGGAAATTTAATCCCGCTCAACTGCAGGAAAAAAATAATTATCGCCAGGAAGGTTCCGGTGTGGTAAATTATTCCTGCACTGTAGGTGGGCAGGTGCAGGTATGCAGATTCTTTCTTCGAGGGTTTCATTGCCCCGGTAAACGAATATTTTATGGCTGTACCGGTATTCCCCAGCTTTTGAGAGAAATCTGTTGGGGCGCCATACCTTACAAGGCGAATAAAATGATATGAACACGCAACCAGGCAAATTACCAGTGCCACCAGGCTGAGAATACTATACCAGTGCATATTATTATTTTAATTAAACACAACCATCAGGTTTTGGCAGTCCGGCTACACGGCAGGCACCACGGGCAGGTCCCAGGGGGAATAATTCATACACCTCACGCAGTTTCACTCCTGCTTCCTTACATAATACCCTTATCATGGGTGCCATTCCCTTTTTCTCATAGTTCTGTCTGATAACCCTGATTACCGCCCAGTGCTTATCATTCAATTCTTCAATTCCATCGCTTTTTGCTATTAATCTTGCCACATCTTCATCCCATAAATCAGGTTGCTGGAGAAAACCATCTCCATCAACTTCAAATACCCTTCCTTCAATTTCAAGTGTAGCCATAATCTTATTTATTAGTTATTAATTAATTTCCTTATCAAACCTGTCTGTTATTTCATCAGCTGTCATTACAGTATCAGGTAATACAAAATCAGGACAAAAGTTAAGTTCTTCTTTTGCCCTGAATCTCGTGCAATCTGACCATGATCCCTCCCTGCAACAACAGTAATTATCAATGTAATACTTATAAATGTGCTCATCCAGAGCCAGTTTGTTATTGACTAAAGCACATTCCTTATAATTTGGACAAATGGTAGATTCCATAAATTTTAAAACCTGAAAAATAATATTTTTTTTACGATGATAAAACCTGATATAGAACATAAGTCATTTATTGATGGTTTCTTCCCCAGGAAGTCTGTAAATATTTTAAATACCACATTATATAACAGAAAATAGAATTATTAGACTACCTTTGCACCCCAATTTACATTTATGAACATATTTAATGAAACAGGTCTTAATAATGAATTATTAAGGGCTGTCACCAGACTGGGTTTTGAAAAACCCACTCCTATCCAGGAAAAAATAATACCGGCAATACTGAACTCATCCAGGGACATAATAGGCCTGGCCCAGACAGGAACAGGAAAAACGGCAGGTTTTGGCCTCCCACTGATTCAAAATATAAACATTGATGACAGATCAGTTCAGTCATTGATATTATGCCCTACCCGTGAGCTTTGCATGCAAATAACAGAAGACATAAACAGTTTTGCAAGCTTCACCAGGGGACTATCTGTCCTGGCAGTTTACGGAGGTGCAAATATTGCACCCCAGATACAATCCCTCAAAAAGGGTGCTCATATTGTCGTTGGAACACCAGGAAGGACACTTGACCTGATACGAAGACACATTTTAAAAATAAACAATATCTCATGGCTTATACTTGATGAAGCAGATGAGATGCTGAATATGGGTTTCAAGGAAGATCTTAATGCAATTCTTGAGTCCACGCCGGATGATAAACAAACACTTCTTTTTTCAGCCACCATGCCGGCTGATGTCAGGCGCATTGCTGAAAACTACATGAAGAAGCCTCTGGAAATAACTGCAGGGAAAAAGAATACTGGAGCTGAAAATGTTGAACATCACTATTATGTTGTTAAAGCTGCCGATCGTTATGCTGCTCTGAAAAGAATTGCTGATATCAATCCCAGGATATACGGGATAGTATTCTGCAGGACAAGGAATGAAACAAAAGATGTTGCTGACCAACTGATACAGGACGGGTATAATGCAGATGCCCTGCATGGTGAACTGTCGCAGGCACAGCGTGATCATGTCATGCAGCGTTTCCGGAACAAAACACTGCAACTGCTGATCGCCACTGACGTAGCAGCCAGGGGTATTGATATTAACGAGCTTACACATATAATAAACTACAATCTCCCCGATGATCCTGAAGTCTACCTGCACAGGAGCGGCCGAACAGGCCGGGCAGGGAAGTCAGGTATCTCAATCAGTATTACTCACTCACGTGAAGGAAGACGGATAAAAGAACTGGAAAATCTGATAGGAAAGAAATTCTTACATAAAATGATTCCCGGAGGCAGGGAAATATGTGAAAAACGCCTTTTTAACCTTATTGATAAGGTGGAAAACGTTGAAGTGGATGAATCCAAAATAGAGTCGTTTATGCCAGATATCTATAAAAAGCTTGAATGGCTCGAAAGGGAAGAACTGATCAAACATTTTGTCTCGGTTGAGTTTAACCGCTTCCTCGAGTATTACAAAGATGCCCCGGATTTGAATATCATACCGGAAAAAGGCCGTGACGAGAAGAAAAAGCGCAACGGGAAAACAAATTATACCAATATTTATATAAATATCGGTTCGAAAGGAGGCATGAATCCTTCTAACCTTATTGCACTGGTAAATGAGGCCATGAGAAAAAGGGACATTGCAATAGGAAAAATTGATGTACAACGCAATTTTTCATTTTTCGAAATCGACCGCGACTATGATCAAAAGCTGTTAAATGCATTCGACAGGGCAATTTATGAAGACCAGCCTGTTGTTGTGCAGATAAAGAATGGTAAACAAAAAAATTCCGGGGACAGTAAGAAAACCTCCGCCCCCGGCTATGGCAATTACCGATCAAAATCAAAAAGCAGGAACAGTAAAAAATGGTAGAGACACCCAATCAGGGCGTTTCTACCGATTATTTCATCAACTCATAACCGTCTTTTTTCCCTTTCTCTTTCTGTGAAATACCTTCCTTCATCCAGTACGGTATCGGTGCATCCTTAAGGTAATGATCAAAAAACTGCATTTTCCTTATTGACAGATCCTTCCTGTTTGGCCTTTCCCTGAGGTTATGCTCTTCTCCATTATAGCTCAGCATCCATGCCGGTTTCTCAAGCCTCCGGAGGCCTACAAAAAACTCTATACCCTGGTACCATGGCACGGCACCATCGTCATCATTATGCATTATCAGCACAGGAGTATTGATCTTGGGTACAAAGAATATCGGTGAATTTTCAATATAATGTATTGGTTTTTCCCATAATGTGCCTCCGATACGGCTCTGGGTCTGCTCATACTGGAACATCCTGCTCATCCCCGTACCCCAGCGTATACCACCATAGGCACTGGTCATATTGCTTACTGGTGCACCTGAAAAAGCACAGGCATACAGATCGGTCTGGGTTATAAGGTAAGCTATCTGGTAGCCACCCCAGCTCTGGCCGTCGAGTCCCAGTTTTGTCCTGTCAATAAAATCATACCTATCCAGCAGCGCATATGTACCACTGACAACTGCATTATAGCAACTCTGACCGGGATAACCTTCTACATACGGTATATCCGGCACAAACAATAAATATCCGTTACTCACAGCATAAATCCTGTTAATAGTGGAAGCACTGGGTGAAGGAGTATAATGCCTGTACAGACCGTCGGAACTGCGTTCATAGAAATATACTATCATCGGATATTTCTCTGAAGAATCGAAATTTTCCGGTTTATACAGTATCCCCTGTAATTTCTGACCATCAAATGAAGTCCATTCCACCAGCTCCGATGTACCCCAGATATACTCCTCTTTCTGGGGGTTTGTTTCTGAAATCTTTACCGGGTCTTCAAATTTCAGGTCACTTACATATAATTCAGGATATTCCTCGAAGGTTTCTCTCTGGAAGATAATAACATCACTTTCCTCCGCCTTTGTGAACGACCTGAAAGAACATGCTTGCATTATTATCTTCTCAGGATTATCAGTCCTATTAATCCTTGTTTTAAACAGGCCGTTATCCTTGTTTTTTTCATTAAAGGCAGTAAGGTATATAGTCTCCTTAGATTCGAGATATTCCTTATCATCATTACCCCTGCCAAAACCTCTGTATCCTCCCCTTGCTGTAAGGTCTGTATACCTGAAGTTGATATTATTCTTCCTTCCGTAACCATTGGTTATCATAACAGGCTTCCCTTCACCATTCACATCAAATTTCCATATATCATATCTATCGTAAACTAGCACGTACTTTTCACCTTCAATCCATTTATCTACTATTCCATAGGGTCTTGGTTCACTTGGAGTATCATGAAGTTCATCATGAAACATCACATCAAGATCTGCTGTAAGGTCAGTTACCTCACCGCCTTTTGTCTTCCTGGATTTCCAGCTCTTACTTTTAATACACCAGTACAGCATATTTTCACCGGAAGGTGAAAATTCAACAGATGATGGAGCACCTTCAAGTATGAGTTTACTTTCACCTGTATTGATATCAACAAGATAATAGTCGGTGTACCTGTTGGCATCCCATGAGGTAAGCTTACGGTACTTAAGGTTCGATATTCCTATTACACGGTCGCCATCCCTCTTTAAAAAGAACCTGACAGTTGGTATATCTTCTGTAGCCAGTTGAACCATTCCCCCGTGGTCAATATGATAAATTGCCTCATAAGTCCTGTTCTTTTCTGATTGTAATTGTTCTTTTTGCTGTGGCTGAAGCAGGGGATCGTGCCAGCTCCAGATATCCAGTTCATACTTTTCATCTGCCAGCAGGGTATCTTCAGGTTCTTCAACCGGTTTTTCAGCAGTTCCGAAAAACAGTCTTTCACCCGAATCCGAAAATGAAAGCCTGCCGTTTTCACTGACCGACCATCCTTCGGGCATTCCTTCAGTTTCAACATCCACGATTTTGGCACATTTAGTCCCATGCCAGAGGTAAAGATCATATACCTTTACTTCAGATGTGTCAGATGTATAAATGAAAGCCACAGTGCTTCCGTCTTTATAGGATGTCAGGCTTTTCAATTTACCATCCCCGTTGAATATTTCCTTGCTTTCTTCCGAACCGGTATCAAAAACCGATACAGTGTAGTTCTCCACCTTACTTGTATCAGTTTTTACCTGTACATATGAAATCACTGTTCCCGTACCGGAAACTGCATAATCAATAACATCATTAAAGCTATGCTCTATTCCCTTAACAGGATTCAGAATAACCAGCTCAGTTCCTTCAGCTCCGTTATTCCTTCCTCCGCGCCGGCTTCTTCCCGGAGCTTCTGGCTCTTCTTTCTCTTCCTCTTCTGCCTTTTCCTCATCTTTTTCTTTCTTTTCAGGTAAAGGCTTTTCTTTCAGATATGCCATCCAGTTCCCTTCATCCTCAGGCAGTTTAAAAGATTTTACCCTTTCAATCACCTTTGCTTCACCCTCACCGAGCATTTTGATCCCCAGGTCATTCTTTGGCATTTCATCAGGTTTTTTCTTATCCTTTTTTGCCTGCCTTGTCTCGCTGTATTTTGGTTTTATGAGATAAACAAAATAATTGTTTCCCGGAGAGAAGGAAGCACCGTTACCCCTCTCAAAAGATTCTTTGTCAGCGTTTTTCCTGTCGTACAGGTACAGCACACCATCACCCTGCTGTGGATTTATCTCATAACTGATATAGTTGCCTTCATCAGTTATCTGTGTACTGCTCAAATTTTTCCATTCGTCATACACCGAATGGTCGAGTGGCTTCTTCTGCCCGGCCAGAACTACCGGTAGCATCACAAATAAAACAAATAGGGTCTTTTTCATAACTGCCATGGTTTTATTATTTAAAAACAAACATATTAAAAGTAATTATGATGGATAGCTTTTCTTATATGTTCTACAAACAATAAATTAAAAATACATATTTCAGTTCATGTAAATTTAGTATATTACTTACTAAAGATCAATGAATGACGAGATTCCTGAGCATATCACTTAATTTCGACTACTGGCCTTTGCTGGTTGTTATTGCTCTTGCCTGGATTGTTCCCATGCTAATATCCTTACTCAGGTTAAGGAGAATTCCTTCGGTGGTACTGGAAATTATACTTGGTTATTTTGCAGGGAGATACATTCTCGTCAATGCTGACGATCTGAGCATAAAAATACTTGAGTTTCTTGCACTGACAGGTTTTATTTTTCTTATGTTCCTCAGTGGACTCGAAATTAATATGGATCATATTCTTGGATCCTTCCCTCGCAGAAAATTTAATCTGAAAATTCTCCTCAGGAATCCTCTTGTAATAGCCATAATATATTTCGGCCTTTGCCTGATAATATCATATGCAGGGTCAGAAAGCATGACCTCCCTGATCGGGATAAGCAATACATGGTATTTTGCCCTGATCATGGTAACAACGTCGGTAGGAATAATACTGCCGGTTTTGAAAAACAGGGGTGAAACATCAGGGTCGTACGGACAGATGATAATTACATCTGCTGCTATTGCAGATATCCTCAGTATTATCCTTTTCACTTTTACTGCATATGTCCTGAAAAACGGTTTCAGAATTGAAATACTTCTCATACTTGTGCTCTTTGCAGTATTTTATCTGATGTACAGTGTGGGCAATCGTTACAGGCATTTACGGCTTTTTAAGAAGATATCATTTCAGTTCTCACATGCAGCATCACAGCTCAGCATCAGGGGGACTGCCCTTTTGATATTTATCTTTGTTGTCATAAGTCAATTTATCAGCACTGAAGTAATCCTCCTTGGAGCCTTTCTGAGCGGTATACTTTTATCTACCTTTCTGCATAAAGAACGTTCACTGCTCCTTGTTAAGCTTGATGGAATGGGATATGGATTCTTTATCCCCATCTTCTTTATTATGGTAGGGGTCAAATTTGACCCTGATGCCCTTGGAGAATTTGAAGCTTCTCTTTTCCCGATCCTTGTATTCATATTATTACTTATGTACGCCATTAAAGTACTCCCTTCACTGCTCTGGTCACAACAATTCGGATTTAGAAAAGCCCTTTCCGGTGGAGTACTGCTTTCTACAAGGCTTAGTCTTATTATAGCTGCATCAGCCATAGGCCTTGAGCTTGGAGTTATTACTCCCGGTATTAATTCAATATTTATAATAATGGCTATTATCTCCTGCATTGCATCTCCACTTTTGTATAATTTTTTGAATAATAAAATTGAACCTCCTGCCGACAGGACAATAATCGTTGGCGGCAGCAGCAAAGGAGTGTTGCTTGCCCGGCGCCTGAACATGCATGAAAAGGTTTCAGTGATAATCGAGAAAGATAGAAGCAGGTATAAAGATCTCCTTTCAAAAGGATTTTCATCCGTACTTTCAGATGGCCTTGATCCCGGTTCATATAAAAATATTAAGATAGCCCCTTCAAACTGGGTATTTGTTGATACAGGTTCAGAAAATAGGAATATCCTGGTATGTAATATGCTAAGGAAAGAATTTAACCATGAAAGAATTATTTCAATGGCCAACAATCTGAGTATAGAAAAGAAGCTTAAGGAACTGGACATAGAAACAGTTGATGCAACCAGGGTAATAGCTATAACAATTGAAAACCTGATTATCAGGCCAACAACTTATCATTCACTGGTAGACAGCTTCGAAAATTTCACTATTGAAGAAATAATGATAACAAAACCTGAACTGGACGGCCGGCAATTAAGGGATATTGCATTCCATAAAGATGCCATACTTATAATGGTAAAAAGGGGGAATGACCTCTTTATCCCTCATGGTGAGGCCTACCTGAGAAAGGGTGATATATTGAATATCCTCGGAACCGGAACAGCCCTTGACCGTGCCAGGGAAACGTTTACCGTCTGACAGATTTTCCTTACCTTTTTACAACTTTTTAAACATATTCACGTCACTCAAGTGAAAGCTTATGGATAACACCGGGGACCATACAGGCAGGATAATCGAAAAGTGTATAGATGGCGATATTAAAGCCCAGTTTATACTTTATAAAATGTATTCTAAAGCGATGTATAATATTGCGATAAGGATATTGAATAATAAGATGGATACCGAGGATATACTTCAGGAATCATTCATAACCGCTTTCGGCAGGCTCAGTGAACTGAATAATGAGAAAGCACTGGGCAGCTGGCTGAAAAGAATAGTGATAAATAACTGTATCTCACATGTACGCGGTAACAGGATTAATTTTGAGGATATCGAGGACTACAAATTTGAAAGCGGCGATGATCATTTTGAACTGGATGACTCTGTTGATCCCACAATTGTCTATAAAGCGATAAAAGAACTGCCTGACGGATGCAGAACAGTGCTTGTACTGCATGCTCTTGAAAACTACAAGCACAGGGAGGTAGCTGAAATGCTGGGAATAAGCGAATCAACCAGCAAAACACAGTACAGGAGAGCCCTGATGCTGTTAAATAATAAGTTAAAACATAAAATATATGTCAACTGATCTGGAAAAATATCTGAAGGAGAACAGGAATAAACTCGATGTTGAGTCGCCTGATGATAACTCAATCTGGGAAGGGATACGCAGCGGCATACAGAATGAAAGAACCGGAAGTGAGAAACCCCGTGGGAAAATTATACTCATGCGCTTCAGGAATATTGCCGCAATAGTGCTTATCGCATTGCTTGCAGGTTATGTAATTAATGACATTATAGGGGATATAACTCTTGGCAGGAAAATCACCCTGGCCAGCATTGACAGTAAGCTGGGTCAGAAAGAAAAAGATTATAAAAAACTTATCAGGTATAAAAAACAGGAGATCGGCTCATTCGATGAAATAGATAATGTGATTATCCGTGAACTTATAGAAGAACTTAACAGGCTGGATACTATATACAATACAGTGATGGATGACCTTAATAAGAATGGCTATAATGAAAAGATCGTTAATACAATATTCGATACCTATGAGAAAAAAGTACAAATACTCGAATTAATAATAAGGGAAACCAATAAACAGGAAAATAATGAAAACAAAGAAAATATTGCTCTTTAGTCTGAGCCTGTGCTTAATTGCCATGGTTGGCCTGGAGACAGCAGATGGACAGGAAATTTATAAAACATATAAGTGGAACTATAAAGTAAATCCTGATACTCGGGTAGTCCTGGTTAACTATGATACTGACATGGAAATACATACGTGGGACAAGCCTGAAATAGAATTCCACATGACTATCGATGCTGAATTCAGAAACCAGGATGATGCATCAGATATTGACGCCTACCTAAGGGATCTTGAGTTTGAAAGTACTGCGGGTAAAACAGAGATAAACTCAAAGTTCTGGAAAAGCAGGACCAATATTATGGGATTCTCAACAATGGTGCTTGAAAAACTCAATACTGTCAGGTATAAAAAATTCAAGATGGAATGTGTTGCATGGATACCTGAGAATGCAAGCCTTGAACTGAACTCCAAATATTCGGAGATTAATATGGAGGATATTGGCGGGGAACTTAAGCTTGACCTGTATAATGATGATCTTTTTGCCGGATCTGTTGGGGGTAATGCCTCAATTACAGCCAAGTACAGTGAGATGAACTTTACAGGCATGAAAGATATTGTTGCCGATCTTTACAGCTGCGAAATTGGTACAGGTGATGCCGGTAATATAAACATAGTTACAAAATATTCCGATATTACTTCAGGAAACGTGGGAATACTGGATATTGACAGTTATGAAGATGACTTAACCTTTAATAATTGTGGTGACGTCAGATTCATAGCAAAATACAGTGATTTCAGTACCGGGCAGGCCGGTAAGCTTGTTGCCGACACCTATGAAGGCGAATTTACAGCAGCCAGAATAACCGATGCAAGGGTAAAGTCTAAATATACCGAGTATGATATTAACAATGCTGGCAATATTAATATAATATCATTCTATGAAGGTAGCCTGGAATCGGAAAAGATCATCTCCCTGAATATTGAAGAAACAAAATACGGTGATTTTATTATAGGAGAGCTCGGGAAGAAGCTTAATGTAAAGAGTGCTTACGAAGATGATATATCTGTTGAAAGGTTGGGCACCGAGCTTAAAGAACTTCGTATAGACGGTAAATACCTCGATATTGAGCTGGGTATTGCCTTCAACTTCGAATGCAGGCTTAAAGTCACAATCAAATATCCCGAACTTGATATTGACAAGGATATTTTTAAAACAAAAATCCATATAAAAGAGGGCAGTGACCTGGAATATGAAGGGATTAAAGGGACAGAAAAAGCAGCAATGACAGAGTTACTGATAACAGGTTACGAGGTTAACCTTAGTATCAGTGAGTATTAAGATTTGTTGAATCGTTGAACTGTTAAACTGTTGAAGTGGGTTTGTTGCAATATAAATACCCGATTCAACGATTACACAATTCAACAATTCAACAATTTATCATTCTATAATAAGCAGGTAACCTTTGCCTTTAAGTGTCTTGATCTGCACCGAGGGATCATCAGCCAGGTAATTACGAAGCTTGCGTATATATACATCAAGGTTACGTGAATTAAAATAAGAATCATCGCCCCATACAGCCATTAGCAGATCCTTTCTTTCCACAACAGTGTTTTTATTGCCTGCAAGAATTGAAAGAATCTCTGTATCACGGTTTGATAATTTTATTTCCCTGGACTTGGAATGCAATTCATATTTCTCGGGTAAGAAAGTATATATCCCCAGGTTAATTTCTGTCCCGGCCTCTTTCTTATCCCCATTGCCATTTAGAATGTGCAGCTGGTTCTCAATACGCGCGATTAGTTCTTCGAGACTAAAAGGCTTTTTTATATAATCGGTGCCGCCAGAGTTAAAACCTTTGATAACATCTTCCGTTTCACTTTTTGCTGTCAGAAAAATAAGTGGCATTGCCGGATATACTCCTTTAATATTCCTGGCAAGTGCATAACCGTCAACATTGGGTAACATTATGTCAACAACACATACGTCGGGCTTATATTCTTCAAGTATATGCATTACACCTGTCCCGTCTTTCAGCCAGTAAACATCATAACCTTCTTTCTCAAATGTATCCCTGACTATCTTACCGAGGAACTCTTCATCTTCAATATATAGTATCTTTTTTCTCAATCCTGCTTAAAAGGTATTTTTATAGTAAAAGTACAGCCTTTATCATTATTTCTTACATCAATACTACCCTCATGCATTTTTACTATCAGGTATGCAAAACTCAACCCCAGCCCATATCCCTTAACATTATGGATGTCTCTTTCAGGCACCCTGAAAAACTTATCGAATATCTTCTTCCTGTATTCATCAGGTATTCCCGGTCCGTTATCTGTGACATTTATCACAGCATACCTGTCGGTTGATGAAAGCAGGACACTGATCTCAGGACTCCCGTTACCATATTTCAGGCTGTTATCAAAAAGGTTTATAATAACTCCCTGCAGATACAAAGGATCCCCACTGACAATAAGTTCATCCGGATGATCGTAACTGATAATCGCTCCTGCTGTTTCAATCCTCGACTGTAATGATCTTATTGCATCATCGATAAGGCGTACAAGGTCAAGCTCCTCGAAACTTAAAATTCCTGCATCTTCTTCTATTATTGAATGATCCAGCACTTTTGATATAAGAAGTTCCAGCCTTTTTATCTCCTTGCCTGCCATTTCAAGATATTCCGCGGTATCCCAGGGTCCCCTTTTTTCTGCATCGTATTTTTTCAAAGCTTCTATGGCAACTTTCACCGTTGACACCGGTGTTTTTAGTTCATGTGATATATTACTGATAAAACTGTTCCGCATGTCATTCAGCCTTACCTGCTTTCTTATACTGTAATAAGCAAGCACAAAAGCAAAGCTGCTTACAAGTACCAGAATAAAGGAAAAAATGATCTGGGGTAATATCTTTCCTGCCAGGTATAAGCCCGGTTTATGTATTACAGCTGATGGCAGGGATCCTGTCCAGTCTTCCAGGACAATTGCCCTGCTGTTAACTGATGTGCTTTCCGGTTTGATCCAGACAGGATCAAAATTCAGATTATTCTGCTTGAGTCTTGCTTCATAATCGTTTATGAAAAAAACGGAATCAGGACCACTCCCTATCTTTGAAATAAAACTTTCTGTATATGTTGAACTGTCTGATGATTTATCAATTATCAGGCGGATACTCCTTAGAAGGACACTATCCGCTGAATTAATGAATTTATATTTTGCTTCCTTTTTTACAGAATCAAGCTGTCCGTTTATCTTCAGCCTCACTAAATTGTCTCCTTCTGTTCCAAGACTATCACTGTTTTGTATTGCAGTAAATAGTGTAACTGAATCCGTCCGCATTATCTTTCCTCTATTATTCCGGTTACTATACAAGACTTTGGTGTTGCCCAGGGCGGGCTCAATTATATAGTCAATTAATAATGAATCAACAGCAACATTATACGACTCCTTGTAATATCCGTAAAGACTGTTTGTAAGATTATCCCTTTCTTTTTGAAACTGACCGGCCAGCCAGTATACAGTGAATCCTGTGATCATTATCTCACTGATAATCATCAGAAGCACTATCCATTTATTTTTATCTCTTGATTTCATGCTGTTTACACTCGCAAAGATAAAAGGACCCACTATATGATCAACGGCTATTAACCTTTATTAACCTTAATTTACAGGATTTTAACATAATATTATGCTTCTTGTTAATACTTTTAGCCAGGATTTAAAAGCTGAACATTATGAAAAAAATTACACCTATAATAATACTTGCCCTTATAGTGGGGACAAATGTATTTTATGCCCAGGATCACCAATCCGGATCTGTAATTTATGAAGAGATAGTAAAATTAGAAATAAAGATCGAAGGTGAAATGGCAGCCATGATAAAAGACTTCCCCAAAGAAAGAAAGTCGGAAAAGATTCTCTGGTTCAGTCCCGGAGCAAGCCTTTATGATAGCCATAATGAAGAAGAAGCAATTGCCGGCAGTGAAGGTATGTGGCATGGCGAGGGAAATGTAAACATCGTAATGAAGACCCCCGAAAATAAGATCTACACCGATCTTATCAAGAAAGCAATCATCGAACAGAGGGAATTTATGACCCGCATGTTCCTCATAAATGGAGATATGCCGGAAAAGGACTGGAAAATAACCGGTCAACAGGAGATGATCCTTGATTATCCCTGTATTGAAGCAACACATACTGATACCAGTGGAATGGTAACACGTATCTGGTTCACACCGTCAATAAACATTCCTGCCGGGCCGGGCAATTACTGTAACCTCCCAGGGCTTGTGCTCAAAGTCGATATTAATGAAGGTCAGCGTGTCCTTGAAGCCAGAAGCATAAGCTTTGATGACCCAGGGAAAGATGTATTTGAAAAACCTGATAAGGGTAAAAAAGTCTCAAGGGATGAATTTGACACTATAGTCGCTGAAAAAATGAAGGAGATGGGCGCTGAAGGTAGTACAGGCGGTGGCGGGATTGTCATAATAAGAACAAGAAAATAAAATACATGCGGACAGTAATTGTATTAATACTTCTCATTATCCCTTCTTACATGCTTGGCCAGGTTAACAGTATAAAAGGTGAGATCCTTGATGAGAATGCTGTGCCCATGCCTTCTGCTACAGCTATCTTACTTAATCCATCAGATTCAACGCTCCAGTATTTCGGAGTAAGCAATGCCACAGGAAAATTTGAAATAATAAATATCAAACAGGGCAGGTACCTGCTGCAAATTGCTTATATAGGTTATCAAACCATCTATAAAAATATTGAAATCCCTTATAAAGATGCAGGTGATATGGGTACAGTAATAATGATACCCAAACCTGTATCGCTTGATGAAGTAACTGTTACCGGTGAGAGAGTCCCCCTGAAAATAAAAAATGATACTATCGAATATGATGCAAAGGCATTCAAAGTGGCACCGGATGGTGTGGTTGAGGATCTTCTAAAGAAATTGCCCGGCCTAGAGATTGACCGTGCCGGGAATATTAAGGCCATGGGTGAAAATATCAGGAACGTACTGGTAGATGGAAAAGAATTTTTTGGCAATGATCCCAAGGTAGCCACAAAAAACCTCCCCGCTGATGCAGTTGATAAGGTACAGCTCTATAATAAGAAAACTGAGGAGGCTGAATTCACCGGTATTGATGACGGAACCCGCAACCAGACACTTAACCTTATGCTTGACGAGGACAAAAAAGATGGTGTGTTTGGTGAACTTATGGCAGGGGGTGGTACTGGTAACCACTACCAGGCAAACGGGAAAGTGTACCGGTTTGATGACAGGACACAGATAGCTGCACTCGGAATGATCAATAATATAAACCAGTATGGGTTCTCTGTTGGAGATTATCTCAGTTTCACAGGTGGCATTTCCGGTTTTAGTGAAGGGAAGATAATGATTGGAGAAGGTGGGTTCCCGGTTAATTTCGGCGAAACAGTAACAGGATATTCAACATCAGGAGCTGCCGGCCTGAATTTCTCATATTCACCTCGAAAGGATCGACGTTTTTTTATCAGCTACCTTGGTAATGGCTCTAAAAGGGAGTTGACCGAAACAAGTAAGACAACTAACTACAGGAAAGATGGATCATACTTCCAGGACGAAAATACAGAACAGATCCAGAGGGATACCTCACATAGCGTAAATTTTGGCATACGATTCCTGTTTAATGAAACAAATAACCTTATCCTTAACGGGACAGTTTCATATAATACAGGATTTATTCCATTTTCTTCAACAACAGGCACATACCTTGATGAGGAACTGGTCAATGATCAGGTAAGGACAAGTGAAGACATTTCAGACAGGATATCAGGTAATGTAAGTACCACTTACCTTAAAAGAATTAATGAAGGAAATACGGTGATTAAAATATATGGCAACGGATCAATATCGAAGAGTGATTCCGAGACAGAATTTGAAAATAGTACAAATTATTATAATCCTGAATACACAGACATAATAAGCCAGTTCCAGGACAACAGTATTAAATCATCAAACTATTCAGCAGGAATGGCCTTCACTCAAAAAGTTACCGCCAGGTCCTATATCGATATATTATTTGCCGGAGGCTATAATGACCAGGACCTTAACAGAGAACAGGGTAATGCAGTCAATGGTTATTCGGTAATCGACAGCCTGAGCCCGGAATTTTCAAAGAATAGCCAGTTTATAAAACCTGGCTTATCTATAAGAAGAATTACAGATAAAACAAATCTTACACTTTCCTTTGAATACAATGCAGGTAAATACAGCACTTCTCTCTGGCAGGATGGTCCCCTGGAGAAAAAGTATAATATGTTACAGCCCAGGTTTTCGTTTGAATACAACTATGGCACAGGCAGACGACTGTTGGTCAATTACTCAAGCAGTATAAATACTCCTTCGGCTAACCAGATGCTTCCGGTAGTAAATAATTTTAACAGCCTGTCTTTGTTCTATGGCAACCGTGATCTCGACCCGGAATTTTCTCACAGGCTGAGTGCCCATTGGTGGATATTCGACCAGTTTTCTTTTACCAGCTTCCTGGCCGCTGCCAGTATAAATTACACTACTAACAAGATAAATTACTCACGTACAATAAATGATCAGCTCGTACAGGTTATAAGATTGGCAAATGTTGAATCCGATTTTACTGCAAATGCAAACATTGATTTTTCTACTCCGATAAGATTCCTGGGGATAAAATCAAACATTAACCTGGACGAAGCATATAACAGGGGGATCAATCTGGTAGATGGAATTGAAAATGACATAACCAGCTTCAATCACAGGATCTCACTTACCTTTGAGAACAGGAAGAAAGAGAAATGGGATATAAGTACAGGTACAGGCCTTTCTCTCACTGATGCCAGATATTCAATACAGGAATCTCTTAATAATATCTATTTTGATATATCATGGTTCGGTGAAATCAGATGGACTCCAAATGATGATTTTGATATTAACATTAGTGCTGATATCACTAATTACACTGCCAGGAGTTTTGAAGAATCCAGTGTAGTTCCACTTATTGGGGCACAGATCAGCTATTTCTTTATGAAGAATAACAGGGCTGCATTTACATTGTCGGGATTTGACCTTCTCAACCGTAATACAGGTATTGACAGAATAAGTGAACTGAACTACCTTCGTGAAACCAGGTCAAATATTATCGGCCGTTATATAATGCTATCATTCAAATACCGCCTTAATAAAATCGGCGGAGATACAGGAATTACCGTAGATATTAAAAAGAGGTAATTATCATCTTAAGTAGTCTCTCCTTTTTCAACTTGATCAATCTTGTGTTGAATAAACGCTTGGAATGTTGGAATAATGGAATACTGGAGGGTTGGGGTTTAGTGAAGGGATCCCTTTCCAAATTCATTATTCAACTATTCCATTATTCCAGTGTACCATTCAATAGCTATGAATCAATCTGGTAAATGGTGTGGCTACTCAGGATAACAGTGTTCCAAACTATATTATCTTTACTCCTATGAAAACACGCATACTGGGTTCTGCGGGAATTGAAGTATCGGCAATTGGCCTGGGTTGCTGGGGTATGTCAGGAGCATATGGCGCCAGCGACAGGAAAGAATCAATAGAAACAATCCATGAAGCCGTTGAACAGGGTATTAACTTCATTGATACGGCTGATATCTACGGTGATGGTCATAATGAAATGCTTGTAGGTGAAGCATTAAAAAATATCCGGCACAGGGTGGTGCTGGCAAGTAAATTTGGTTTTGTCGGAAAAGAAAATGGTAACTTAAGCGTAAATGGCAGGCCTGAATACGTAAAAAAGGCATGTGATGCAAGCCTGAAAAGACTGGGTATGGATTATATCGACCTTTATTACCTTCACAGGCTTGATAAGAACGTTCCAATTGAAGACACCATTGGTGCTATGTCGAGACTTGTTGAAAAAGGAAAGATCAGATTTATCGGATTATCAGAGATATCAGCCGGAATACTGGACAGGGCTGTAGAGGATCATCCTGTTGCTGCACTCCAGTCAGAATATTCTCTGAATACCAGGGATATAGAGGACAAGGTGATCCCGGCATGCAGAAAAAACAATATTGCTATAGTGCCTTTCAGCCCCCTGGGCAGGGCTCTTCTGACTCTTTCAATAAAAAAAGTTGAGCACCTTGCAGAAAACGATTTCAGGAAAAATATTCCAAGGTTCCAGGGCAATAATTTTAAGAAAAACCTTGAACTGCTGGCCCTGATGGAGGAAATAGCTGCACAGAAAAATATTACTCCTGCACAGCTTGCACTGGCCTGGCTTCTGCACCGGGGTGATGATATAATACCAAACCCGGGAATGAAGAGGAAGAAATATATAATAGAAAATATTGAGTCAGTTAATATTTCTTTATATCCGGATGAAATTGAAAGACTGGATACCATCTTTACTAAAATCTCAGGTGACAGGTACAGCGGAAAAAGCAGTAAATTTATTGAATAAGTAATTAGCTTTTAGTTACCTTTAATGTTTGATTAATTATTCCTCAATTAAAACAACATTATCATGAATATCAGGTCACTCCTCGCCATCCTGCCAATATGCCTGTTCCTGCTAATCAATAGCTGCTCTGTGCATGATCAGGATAATATTACCATTGAGTACACCGTAACAATGGATAAACCAAATACACATTATTTCCATGTCAGAATGGCAATCAATGATCTACCCGGAGCTTATTCCGAGTTTAAGTTACCAAACTGGACCCCCGGTTATTACTGGATAATGGACTATGCAAAAAACATCACATCCTTTGAGGCTTCCGGGGTAGATGGCAATTCCCTTGAATGGGAAAAAACAAACAAGAATACCTGGAAAGTTCATAAACCGGGAATGAATGATATTGTAATTGAATACGATGTGTATGCATACAATGTATCTGTTGCCGATCCATACCTTGACTATGGAAGGGCATTTATTCCACCTGCCGGTGTTTTTATGTATCCTTCAGAACGGCTTGGCCTGCCATCAATAGTTGAGATTATCCCGTACTACGAATGGGAATCTGTTTGTACAGGTCTTGAAATGGTTGAAGGTTCAAGAAATACGTTTCATGCTGGAAATTATGATGTCCTGTTCGATAGTCCCATACTGGCAGGTAATATGAAGATTATTAATTTCGAAATAGACAATATTCCATATACAATTGCAGTAGAGAAACCCGGCAATACTAACCTTCCTCAGTTTACCAACGATCTTAAGAAAGTCATACCAGCAGCCACGGAACTTATTGGTGATATCCCATATAAGCACTACACTTTCCTGATAATGGATCGCGGTATGGGAGGCCTTGAGCATGCTAACTCAATGGCTGTTTATGCAAGAGGGGATTTCTATGCTGGTGAAGACAGTGACAGGAATGCCGGATGGATGAATTTTATCACCCACGAATTTTTTCACCTTTATAATGTTAAATCAATAAGGCCTGCCGGATTATGGCCAATTGATTACGATAAGGAAAACTACACTGATATGCTCTGGGTGTCGGAAGGCTTTACGGTATATTATGAATATATCATCATGAACAGGGCTGGCTTTTTGTCCCGCGATGATGTATTAAACTACCTGGGTAATACAATAAGAACTTATGAGAGTATTCCGGGCAGTGAATACCAGTCGGCTACTGAATCAAGTTTTGACACGTGGATCAACTTCTTCAGCAGAAGCAGCAATGCCCTCAATGCAACAATATCATATTATGACAAAGGTTGTGCTCTGGGAATGATCCTGGACCTGGCAATCAGGCAGGAGACCGGCAATGAAAAATCACTCGATGACGTAATGAGAAAATTGTATTATAAATATTACAAAGATCTGCAACGTGGGTTTACGGAAGATGAATTCAGAGCAGAATGCGAATCGATAGCCGGCACATCCCTGGATGATATTTTCAATGTTTATGTTTCAACAACAGGTGATGTAGATTATAATAAATACCTTGGTTACGCTGGTTTGCATATTGACTTAGATGAGGAAGTACTTGATGGAAGCTATATTGGTGCTGAAACAAGGAACGTAAATGGTGAAATAATGATAACAACTATAGTACGCGATTCACCAGCCTGGGATTCTGGTTTAAGTGTGAACGATATTATCCTGGAGATTAATAACAAGCCTCTTGCTGACAGAACATTAAATGATATTTTAAAATCTACAGCGCCACTTGATACTATAAGTCTCAAAGTTATCCACCGATACCTTGAACGCGATATCAGTGTGATCACCGACACTCTTAAATCAGTAAGTTATAAAATCTCAGCTTTACCTGATCCCGACTCTTCACAAATGAAAATACTTAATACCTGGCTACAATAATTCAAGTTATTTCGCATCTCATAACTCATAACTCATAATTCATAACTGAAAGCTACCTTCGACGATCCCGCTCCTGATTCTCGCCATCTGGTTCGTCTTCCAGGAAGTATCCTTCCCTTGACAGCAGGTGATCAAGGTTTGCCAGGCTATAAACTACTATTGCAGTAACAACAGCTGTATGTTCCTGGTACTCGGGTATGCTTTTATTGTAAAGGTCACGTTCTGTATGCCATATTTCCCTGTAATCAAAATCATAGCCTTTGGGATCAGCTGTTCCAAAAGAAATAGTCGGAACCCCGTTCATTGCAAAATAAGCATGATCGGAGCCTCCTGCCCTTTCAGGCTTCCTTCTTGGTTCACTCTTGCTGAGGGTGAAAGGAAAATCAGGGTTTATATCATTAAGGGGTTCACATACTTTTTCAAAGTCAGCATACATTGCTTCCGGCACACTCAGACTATTGGCAACGGTAGGTCCACCGTCGCGGTTGAAATAATTTGAGATCCTGTCAAGTTTATCCTTATTCTCTTCAACCCAGCTTTTTGAGCCCAGCAGTCCAAATTCTTCCGCTGCCCACAGGGCAACGATAATAGTCCTTTTGGGCTTGCCCCCGGCCTTCATTATAAGCCTTGCTGCTTCTATGGCAGGAGTAGCACCCGATCCATCATCAACACCTCCTGTAGCAACATCAAAAGCATCAAGATGGCCTCCCATGATAACATATTCATCCGGATACTTGGTCCCGGGAATAATACCAATCACATTATGGTACTTCACAGGTCCCATTTTAAAGTGATTCCTTATATCAAACTCAAGCTGGAAATATCTTCGTTCTTTTACCATTTGTTCAATGACCTTGTACTGGTGTTCATCGAGCTTGATATCCGGCACCTCTGGCAGGTTATCGAAAGTAAGGGTTTCGCTGTTTATATTCCTCCTGTCATAGAGTGCCCTTATAGGAACCGGTGATGCCTGTATTATTCCCAGTATGCCTGCTTCAACCATTTCTTTGTAGAAGAGTGCGGGCTCGTCCTTATAAGGCAACATTTCCTCCTGTTCACCTTCCTCCATTTCACGATTAGCCCTTCTTATTTCACGGTTCTTTTCAGCTATCTCTTCATTTTCAGCAATAACGCTTGCCCTTATTGAATCTCCTGTTTCTGAATAGTCAATGGGCCATCCGTCATTCATGCCTGATATGAGTACCCACGCACCATTTAATTTCCCTTTCATCCTTTCAAATTCAGCACGGGTTTTTGGTTCAATCAACACATGGCCTCTCTCCACACCTTTAGTTCCAACTGTATATGAAGGAGTTGCAAAATGAAGTATCATACCGTCTTCACCCAGCAGCCTGCCAAACCAGGGACCACGGTTAAAACCAACCGGCACTTCACCGGCTTCATCCATTTCAACCTGCATACCCCATTCACGAAATTTTGAAGCACACCATTCGGCCGCATTTTCATAGGCATCAGAACCTACAAGACGTCCGCCAAAACGGTTACATATTATATCCAGGTGATCCATTGCCTGGTTGTCAGTGGTCCCAATTTCTATGATCTTATCAATAACTTTCCTGTCCTGTGCATAGGAAACAGAAGATAATACCACAAGTGGTATTAATAGAATAAGGAGGGCAATTCGTTTCATTTTATCCGTTTTTTATTAATTACTCTATTTATTATTTGCAGGCAAGTTATACAAAACAAAAATAGGATTTATCTAAGTATAATATGTTTAAAAATAGATCAGAAAAACTAACTAAGCAATTATGACAAAAAAAAAAGAAAAAGGTATACAATTCTGGTTTCTTATGCGTGCACCTCAAACTTCGGAATCCTGAATCAAAATATCTAATTATTGCCTCTGAAATCCATGTTCTTAATCATGTAAAAAAAAATCCAAATGTCGTTAAGGCGTAGTATATTTATATTGTTAATAAGCTGACTGTATAAGCAATGCCTAAATCAATATTCCATCATGACGAGGAACTAAAGATCCTTCGTGTCAGATATCCCGGTATGCTGACCAAGGAAGAGATCATAGCACATTATGACAAGCTCGGGACCAACAGCAGCTTTCATAGAAATATCCGTATCCTCATCGACTGCCGGAATTCAACATTCACTGTAAAACCTGAAGAAGTGCCTGAACTGACTGCAGCCGCAAGGGATGCAGTAAGGGAATATGATTCTGTAAAGGAAGCAATGATGGTTACCGATCCTTACGAGACAGTGATTGTAACATTATTCGAAAAAGGCATAAATATTCCAAACTACAGGTTTAGAGTATTCTATACTGAGGAAGCTGCCCTGAATTGGTTATTGTAGTGGTGTTCAGATGGGATAAAGATCTTTTAAAAGCATTTATTTCTGTTTGGATATTCCTAACTATTCAGTAAATTTAAGAGATTATATATTTTAGTAACCAGAGAATTAACTATATAAAATAATGACATTATGGGACAACATGCTGTAAAAATTTTAAAACTTAACACTGAAGAGCTTATAAAAATGCTGAATGGTGCACTCTCAGAAGAATGGCTTGCATATTACCAGTACTGGATAGGAGCACGGGTTATGGAAGGCCCTATGAGAAGTGAGGTTGAGCCTGAGTTACTGGTACATGCCGACCAGGAGCTTAACCATGCAGTTTTGGTAGTTAACAGGATCATACAACTTGGAGGAACACCCATTTTAAATCCTTCACAGTGGATGAAGCATTCAGGATGCAACTACGAAGAGCCCACCGATCAGTATATTGAAGCAATACTTAACCAGAACCTAATCGGTGAACGTTGTGCAATACAGCGGTACCAGCAAATAGCTGAATTTACTCATGGTAAAGATCATTCCACACACCAGATAGCTATAAGCATTCTTAACGAAGAACTTGAACACGAAGAAGATATAGAAGCATGGCTGGCAGATCTTGAGCGTATGAAGGAGAATTTTAAAAAAATAAGGATGTAAAGCCGCAGTTATATACTGATATTTGCACTTCTTACATATTCTTTAATCTATGACCGGGAATAATCTGGACTCTATCTTCAGGCCGGAAAGGATAGCTCTTATCGGTGTATCTATTAATCCGAACAGTGTAAGCGGTAAAGTACTTACCAACCTCATTGGCAGCGGTTTCAAAGGTGTTATATATCCTGTAAACAGGACCAGTGAGGCAGTAATGGGTATTTCCTGTTTCAATTCGCTCGACAGCCTGCCACGGAAACCCGACCTTGCTGTTATTTGCTGTGCCGCACCTGAAGTACCGGAATGGGTCAGTGAGTGTGGTGAATCTGGTATCAATGGTATTATTATTATGTCGGCTGGTTTCCGGGAGACAGGTGCAGAGGGCCTTAAATTAGAAAACGAGATCAGGGAGATAAAGAAAAGATACTCCGATATGCGTATTATCGGTCCAAATTGCCTCGGAATAATAATCCCTGAACTTAACCTAAACCTGAGCTTTGCACCATCCCTGCCATCCAGGGGAAATATAGCATTTATATCACAGTCGGGTGCCCTTTGCACATCTGTGCTCGACAGGGCAAAAGAAGAAAAGATAGGATTCTCATTTTTTATCTCACTGGGCAATGCTATTGATGTCGACTTCGGGCACCTGATAGACTACCTTGGTGCTGATGAATCAACAAGATTCATTATATTGTATATAGAGTCAATTTCCAATGCCAGGAATTTCATGTCGGCTGCCCGTGCTTTTGCAAGGACAAAACCTGTTATAGTGTATAAAGCAGGAAGGTTCCCCGAGTCAGCAGCAGTGGCAGCATCACATACAGGAGCCCTGGCATCGGAAGATAATATCTACGACGCTGCCTTCCAGAGAACAGGTATTACCAGGGTATACGATATTGGTGAGATCTTTGACTGCGCAGCACTTATCGGGCGGAATAAGATACCTTCCGGCGACAGGCTGGCTATTGTAACCAATGCCGGTGGTCCGGGCGTTATGGCTACTGATACACTGATAGCTGAAGGTGGTACACTTGCCCGGTTGGGTGAAGATACTTTGGAAAAATTAAATGCCAGTTTGCCAACTATCTGGTCGCATGGAAACCCGGTAGACGTCATAGGTGACGACAGGTATAAGAGGCTTACCAAATCAGCATCTATAGTATTGGAAGACAAAAATGTGGACGCATTGCTTGTAATACTCACACCACAGGCCATGACCAATGTAACAGCCGCGGCAAAAGCCATAGGTGAGCTGCAGGCAGCAACTAAAAAGCCCATACTGGCCTCCTGGTTAGGGGGAGAACAAATGAAAGAGGGTGTCAGGATACTTAATGATAACAACGTCGCTACATATGCAACACCAGAGCAGGCCGTCGGGGCATTTATGACCCTTGTTGAGTATTCACGAAACCTGAAAATACTGTATGAAACACCAAGAGACATACCCCTGGAATTTACATTCAATCGTGATGAAATAAGAAAAATCTTCAGCCCTGTTTTAAATGAAGAATCCAGGACCCTATCTGAACAGAAATCCAAAGAGTTGCTTAATGCATACGGGATACCTGTTTCCATGCCCCAACTGGCACAATCACCCGGGGAAGCGATAAAAATTTCAAATGAGATCGGATACCCGGTAGTATTCAAAATATTTTCCCCTGATATTACACATAAGAGCGACGCTGGAGGCGTAATACTGAATATAAGGAATGAATCACAGGCTAAGTCTTCATACGAACAGATAATTGAAAACATAAAAAAATCAGAGCCCGGGGCTGAATTTGAGGGTATTACTGTTCAGCCAATGGTAAACATGACCGGGTCAATTGAAATGATACTGGGGATAAAACGCGACCCCGTCTTTGGTACTGTCATTTTAACAGGAGCGGGTGGTATTACAGCAGAACTCTTCAGGGATAATTCACTTGGATTTCCTCCTCTCAATGAGCGGCTGGCAAGACGAATGCTGGAGCAGCTGAAAATATGGCCACTGCTAAAGGGATACCGAGGGAGTAACCCTGCAGATACCGATAAGCTCCTGGAAGTAATGATAAGGTTGTCATACCTGGCAGCCGATTACCCGGAAATAAAAGAACTGGATATAAACCCGCTGCTGGTAGCCGCTGATGGGCTGGTGGCTGTTGATGCCAGGATTGTGACCGAAACAGGTGAGGACAAAAAGGTTATAAGCAGGTACGAGCACCTGGCTATTGTCCCTTACCCTGAAGAATATGTAACGGCTCCAATGAAGATAAAAAACATTGAGATAGTAATGAGGCCAATAAAACCCGAAGATGAACCACTGTGGTTTGAATTGCTCGACTCCTGCTCACGCGAATCAATATATTCCCGCTTTAATTCGTTCTTCCATTATTCGATACATGAAGTGGCAGCACGCTATTGTTATATCGATTATGACCGTGAAATAGCCATTGTGGCAGAAACAGAGGTAGAAGGAAAGAAAAAAATAGTTGGCGTGGGAAGGCTTATAGCCGACCCGGAACACGAAACGGTAGAATATGCCATACTGGTAGCCGACAAATGGCAAAATATGGAAATAGGCAGTCACCTTACAGATTACTGCCTGGAGATATCAAAGAAATGGGGACTGAAAAAAGTCGTCGCCCAGACTACTTCTGATAATCATCGTATTATCTCAATGTTCAAAAAAAGAAATTTCAAAATAGAACATGATAAGGATACATCAACAATATTCCTTGAAAAAGAAATAGGGTAAACTACAGCCTGTCTTCCAGTACCTTTCTCACAACACCAAGTGTCACAAGCTTCCTGTCACCTGTTCCGAACAACCATCCTCGTTTTTTGAAGCGATCAACAATCTTATCTATTGTTTCCGCTGGTATGTTATAGTCGCTGAATCTCGTTTTTATTCCAAGAGATTCAAAGAATTCAATCGTCTTATTAATAGCTTCGTCAGTACGCTCGTCGTCAGTTCCCCCGGTTATGTTCCATACTCTTTCACCATATTGCAGAAGCTTTTCCTTCTTCTCCTCTTTCAGGACATGCCAGATTCCGGGAAGCACTATAGCCAGGGTACGGGCATGGTCAATATTATGGTAGGCTGTAAGTTCATGGCCAATGTCGTGTACTGACCAGTCACCAGGCACACCACATGATATAAGGCCATTAAGTGCCATGGTTGCTGACCACATCAGGTTCGACATGGATTCATAATTTTTAGGATCCTTATATACCTTAGGCCCTTCCTCAATCAAGGTTTTCAGGATTGACTCAGCAAACCTGTCCTGGATGGGGGCATTTACCGGGTATGTAAGGTACTGCTCTATAACGTGTACAAATGCATCTACAACACCATTGGCCACCTGCTCCTTTGGAAGAGTACCGGCAGCATCCGGTAATAATACTGAGAATTTTGGAAATGAATGTGGCGAAATGAAAGATAATTTTTCAGTGGTTGACTTTCTGCTGATAACAGCATTCTTGTTCATTTCAGTTCCGGTGGCAGGCAGTGTCAGGATATCTGCCAGGGGAAGTGATGCTTTTATTTCACTTCCTTTTGCCAGTATATCCCATGGATCTCCATCTTCATATAAAACAGCTGCACCTATAAACTTTGTGGCATCAATAACCGAACCACCTCCCGCGGCAAGTAAAAAATCAACGTGCTCCTTCTTAATTAAATCAACAGCTTTCATGCATGTTTCATAAGTAGGATTGGGCTCTATGCCATGAAATTCAACAATATCACGGCCTCTCAAAGCACTCATTATACCATCGTAAACACCGTTTTTCTTTATGCTGCCACCACCATATAACAGCATTATTTTTAATCCTTCGGGAATATGTTCATCTATTTTTGGCAGCTGATCCTTCCCAAATAGAATCTTCACAGGATTATAAAATTCAAAATCTTTCATGATTGTTTATTCTTTTTTATTAGAAGACAAAGATAAAGGATAATTGTTTTCTGTCATCCTATCCCGAGAACTCGGAGGAAAAATTTCAAGACTCTTCGCTCTGTGCCAATGTGGCTCATCGATCCCGCCGACTTCGTTCCGAATATTCGGGACTACGTCGTCCGAAGGCAATAATGGAATATTGGAATGGAATAATATTGCTATTTAAATGTTTAATTCACAGTAATTATTTATCTTGATATCCGGCAAACTGATTAATAAATTATCATGTCAGTAAGTACAAGAAGAAAATTTGTAAAGAACATTGGTACTATAATTGCTGCAGGTGCAGTTGTGGATTTAAGTATGGGTGCTGTATCTTATCCTTTCATATCAGGTAATTCAAAACCTGAAAGTCAAATTAAGCAAGGCAAAACATTTGTTGGTATACAGATGAGCCCGCATACAATGCTTGATGAAGGTATTGAGGAATGTCTTGACCTGATAGGTGAAACTGCCGGAGTGAATGCAGTATTTCCATACAGCCATGCTTTTCACACAAGCACTCTTGGAAAACAGTTACGCTACCTGGCAAAAGATCATGGCAAACCTCCCCGGGATCTGAGGAATAAGGTTTCTGCCGTATGGGTTAAACATCATGAAAAATATTTCGAAAACACGATACTCAGGATTAAACCCACGGATCCATCACTGGAATTCTTCAATCGAGACCTTTTCAGGGAGATAAGAAAGCCGGCCGATGAAAGGGACATGAAGATATTTGCCAGGATCCTTGAAAGCACCGGCATGTACATTGAGAATTTTGATAAAGTACTCACTGTCGATTCTTATGGTAATCCGGGACGGAAAGCCTGCTGGAGCAATCCTGATTATATTAATTTCTGGAAAGCATTAGTTGCAGATATGTTTAATAGTTATGAACTGGATGGCTTTCAATGGGGTGCCGAAAGAATGGGGCCATTAATGAATATTATCCTTCCCTGGAATGATGATCCCCCGACATGCTTCTGCGAACATTGTATTGAGCGTGGGAAAGCGGCTAATATTGATCCTGAAAGAGCACGCGAAGGGTACAGGCTTTTATATGAATATGTACAGGAACTGATGACTGATGCCCCAAAACCACCAGAAGGTGTATTTACTGTTTTTCTGCGTCATATAATAAAATACCCCGAGATACTCTCCTGGGAATACCTGTACAGGCAATCAAGGGAAGATGTGCAGAAAGGGATGTATCAAACAATTAAATCTATTAAGCCGGATGCAATTGTAGGATGGCATGTTGATCATCAGCCTTCAAGCTGGGATATCATTTACAGGGCTGAGATAAGCTATGAAGAGATGGCTCCTTACTCCGACTTTATCAAGCTTATTCTATACCATGAAGTGCTTGGACCTCGTATACGATCATGGTATCTCGACAGGTTTAAAAAAACAATACTGAGTGAAATATCACTTGAGCAATCACTGGAACTGTATTACGACCTGTTTGGTTATGATAAGAATAGAGAACCTTCTGTTGAAAAGCTATCAACAGAAGGCTTTTCACCAGAATATGTTCGTCGTGAAACAGAGCGCAGTGTTGCATCTGCAAACGGAAAAACTCAAATATTTGCAGGCATTGGAATCGATGTACCAGGCAGCCCTCCTGACGATCCTGAAACTGTATACCGGGCAACTCTCAATGCCCTTGAAGCAGGAGCAGGAGGAATAGTTATATCAAGGGAATATGAGGAGATGAGAGTCCAAAATCTTGAGGCAATCGGTAAGGCAGTAAACGATTGGGAAAATAAATCATAAAATAATAATACCATGTTTAGGAAACTTTTTATTCTTCTTGCACTGGCCTGTATTATTCCGGCCTGTTCTGAAAAAGGCAAAACCGTTGAGACAAATACCCTCGATGAAATAAGCCTTACGGATGTCATCATTTCGGATAATTTCTGGAGCCCGCGAATAGAAAACAATCGTATGGTATCATTCCCATATATGCTGGAAAGGTACGAGCAAAACGGGGGCAGGCCAAATCCCAAACTATTGGAAGCAGGAGCATATATTCTTCATAAAAATCCTGATCCCGATCTGCAAAGCAGGCTTGATGCCAACTTTGATAAACTGATTGAATATTACATCCCGGGTGGCCAGGTCAGGGAATGGCATCGCATGCTGAACGGTGATCTGTACGGTGCCGGACATTTTATTGAAGCCTCGATTGCATATTACCAGGCAACCGGCAGTGAGAAAGTGTTAAATGCTGCAAAACAGGTTGCAGATGATATTTATGCAAATTTTGGCCATGATAAAAGACAGGAAATTTCACAGCACGAAGAAGTAAAAATCGCCCTGCTTCGTCTGTACGAATTAACGGGAGATACAAAATACATCGATCTGGCAAAATTTTTTATTGATGAGCGAGGACATTCACATAATGGTCGTGAGCTATACGGTAAATATGCCCAGGACCATAAACCTGTCATTGACCAGGATGAGGCAGTAGGACATACTGTAAGAGCCACTTACCTGTATACACCACTTACCCACCTGGCTACCTTAACAGGTGAACAGGCTTATATTAATGCAGCTGACAGGATATGGGAAAATGCCATAGGTAAAAAAACCTACCTGGTTGGACATGTTGGTTCTTACCGCGACCACGAGTCCTTTGGGGAAGCATACGAATTGCCGAACCTGAATTGCTGGAATGAGACATGTGCGGCCATCGGGAATGTATTCTGGAACTACCGCATGTTTGAGCTGCACCGTGATGCCCGTTATATTGATATGATGGAAAAGATACTATATAATGCTGTGCTTTCAGGAGTTTCGCTCAATGGAGAAGAATTCTTTTACCAGAATCCCCTGAAAACTTACAAGGGTTTTGAGCGTCATCCCTGGTACGGACCAAACTGTTGTCCGCCTAATGTTGCAAGGTTATTAGCCTCCCTTGGCAAATATATTTATGCCAGAAGCAATGATGAGTTCTATGTTAACCTGTTTATAGGAAGTGATATTGCAGTCGATCTCAACGGTCAGCAGGTACACATAAGCCAGGAAACAGAATACCCCTGGCAGGGAATGGTTAAACTTAATATCAGTCCCGAAGAAGAAGCCAGCTTTACTTTGCATATACGGATCCCGGGATGGACTGATAATAAACCAATGCCCGGCAACCTGTATAATTACACCGAGACCGAAGATATACCTGTAAATATTAAATTAAATGGGGAGCCGGTTCAGTATAAGCATGAAAAGGGATTTGCAGTAATTAAAAGGAGATGGAATAAGGACGATATTATTGAAATAGATATGGATATGCCTGTGCGAAAGGTTGTTTCAAATGAGATGGTCGCTGATAATGCCGGAATGATAGCCATTCAGCGTGGTCCGATTGTATACTGTGCAGAAGGAGTGGATAATAACCATAATGTATTAAACCTTTATATCCCTGATAATGCCGGGTTCACAGCAGGGTATAATGAAGAACTGCTTGGTGGCGTTGTAGCTGTTACCGGCAATATAAAATCACTGATCCGCGGAGATGATAAGGTAAGCATAGAAGAAAACGAACATAAGCTTGTAGCTATACCCTACTATGCATGGGCAAACAGGGAGCCTGCTGCAATGAGTGTGTGGCTGGCATCAGACAAATCCAACGTTATTCTAACTCCTGTTCCTTCAATAACTTCAAAATCAACAGTAAGTTCATCATGTGGTAAAGGTACTATTGAAGATAATTACCCTGGAGGCAATGTACCTTCAGTTGCACAACGTTTTTATCCCAGCTCACAGGCCGGTGATATTGGATTTGGAGCGCTCTACGACCAGTTGGAGCCGGTGAATTCATTCGACGGATCATCAACATACTTAAGGCTGCGGCCTCAATCTGGTAATGATGCCTGGGTTCAGTATAATTTTGACAGTAAATATGAAATATCTGAAGTGAGTGTCTACTGGAAAGATGACAAACAATATTGCAGCATGCCTCAATCATGGAACCTTGAGTATAAATCAGGTGACATATGGCTGCCTGTTAGGAATACTGAAGAATACAAGGTTGAAAGAAACAGGTTTAATACAGTTACATTTGAACCTGTGGCAGCCACAGCATTAAGGATGAATATCATGCTCAGCGGCCTGAACTTTAAAAAGGGAGAACTGGGTCCGCCCGACGGCAACTATATGCCTGAAAACACCACATGGTATGAATGCGGGATTATTGAATGGGTTGTTAAATAGGGGCTGTTTTCTTTTTTTTCTTCCTCTTTCTTTTTAACTTCCGCTGCCGTGTATCCCAGCTTTTCAATCATTCGCTTAACCTTCTCCTTGTCGGTACGGCCAATCTTGAATTCAACCATCACTTCTTTCGTCTCAAGATCACACTTAACATCCTTTATCCCTTTTTCCAGGGGGACTGATTCCATTATTGTATTAACACATGCATCACAGTCGATGGATGTTTTAAAGGTCACCTTTTCTGTTTTCTTCTTCTCCTGGGCATTAACCGTGTTAAAAGATATTCCCAGGATAAAAATAATGCTCAATAATTTGATTGCTTTCATGATATTTGGGTATTAATTGGTTATTATAAATTTCTGTTTATCGACAGCCTTATGCCTCCGTATATCATACGTCCCAGTACCGGGCCCCATACCAGGCTTGCGTCAAAATACTCACCGAAAGGATCTGAAGCTGCAATAATGGGATCCTCCTGGCGGTAGTTGGTAATATTCTCCACACCAAGATAAATATCAAGGTATTTGAATTTGCGGGTTACCTGTCCGTTAATAAGAGCATACGGATTGAAACTGGTGTCACGCCTGTATACAGCCGGATTATCAGCGGTGGGAGGTATCCTTCCCGGACCGTTAAGCTGGAAAGTAAGATCATACTGCCACTTCCTGAGGTATGACTGGTAAGAAAGACTGACCAGCCCCTTGTATTTACTTGAAAGTGCCCTCTGCTGCAGCACTCCGGCTGTGGTCATTTTAACATCATTCCACCGGAAGGCCGTAAGCAGATCAAGGCGGCTGACAGGCTCCCACTGGGCTTCAAACTGGAAAACATTTGAAAATGACTTTCCATCCAGGTTATAGAATAATACCGAATTAACATCAGCATCAAGATCAGTAACAATCTGGTTGATGAAATTTGTATGGTAGTATTCACCTGATAATCTCAGCTCCCTTCCGGCCAGTGTAAAATATGAGGTCAGACTTGCGCCTGCATTCCATGCTTCCTCATGCTTCAGGTTGTCGGCAATTTGAATTACGCGGCTGCTAGCAAGCAGGTACTGGTTCTCGGCAAGTACATTTGTACTCCTGAAACCTTTCCCGGCTGATGCCCGTAGTGTGGTGTTATCAGTTAATTCATATCGAAGATGCAGCCTGGGAGTAACAAATAAACCATACAGGTTATGGTCGTCAACCCTCATGCCGGCAACCACTGTAATAAGAGATGTATCAGTATACGTATATTGAAGGAAAGCTCCCTGTACCGATTCCTTTCGGTCCAATGGAGTGGAATTATACATCTCCTCGTACTGGTCATATTTATAACTCAGCCCGGCATCAATGGTATGCTTCTCATTATATGGCTTCCATTGGAACAATACATTGCTGTAATAGGACTTTTGTAAACCTGAATAAGCATTGAGCCCGAATGTTGCATCCTGGTCGTGATAAATGAAACTGTTGATCCATGCAAGAGACACATTCTTCATGGAAGGGAAAATATACCCGGTCTTCGTAAATGCTTCAGATCTTAGAGTGTTGATCAATATGCCATAATCTGTGCTGTTGTTTTCAAGATCAGATGGACTAAATGTTGTCTGACCTCCTAACCTCTCTTCCTCTATTATCTTTATCCCTGCTTTTGCATGCAGGCTTTCTGTCATATACTCCCAGCGGTTAAAGAAATGATACTGCTGAACATTTGGTTCATCCCTGAATCCATCATTATTATGATCATTTATTACAGAATTATACTCCCCGTGAGCAAATATCCCTGTGCTTAGCCTGTCATTTATTATGACTGAGGAATTGATATTGCCTTCAATCTTCCCTGAACTGTTTGCATATGCATTAAGGAAAAACTTTTCACTCTCGGGAGGTTTCTTATATTCCACGTTAATCTGCCCCGTAATTGCCTCATATCCGTTTTTCACGGAAGAAGTCCCTTTTGATACCTGTATTGATTCCATCCATGATCCGGGGATATAGTTCAGTCCGTATGCTGATCCCAGCCCATATAATGCGGGGAAGTTCTCTGTCATCATCTGAACATATGTGCCTGCAAGCCCCAGCAATTGAATCTGTTTTGCCCCCGTTGCTGCATCTGAATATGAAACATCAACGGATGCGCTCGTCGTGAAACTTTCAGACAAATTACAACATGCTGCTTTTGTGAGCTCTTGTCCGGTTACTTTAAATGTCATTATTGGTTCCTTACGGTCAATATGTGCCCCGGGAGCACGACCAACAACAGTAATTTCAGCTATCTCTGCAAGTTGGGTGAGAGTATGCTCATAATAGTCTGTATTTCTGTCAATAAGTACGGTATCGGTTTTGTATCCGACAAAACTGATTACAAGCAGGGATCCCCCTTTGAACCGGAGCGAAGCGGAGCTCGGCGAAGCCAACGGGGATGTCCCGGGCTCTCGGGACAGGGGGATGTTGCCTTGCTTTCTTGTCAGCTTTAAAACAAAATACCCAGCTTCATTGGTGGAAGTACCTGTTGTGGTCCCTGCCCAGTATACACTGGCACCAATAAGGCCTGTGGTTCCGTCTGAGTCAATCACTTTCCCTTCCAGCGTTTTCTGCGCATAAAGAAAACCCGGTATTGAAAACAGTATTATTATATATATTATTTTTTTCATTGCTTAAAAGAATTTTAAGAACTCCATACAACTCTGTGTTGCGCTGTGTCCTCTGTGGTGAATAATAAACTCACTCTTAAACCCTAAAAAGCAATAATCATGTCAGTGACTGACAGTTGAGAATGAGGATCTCCTTTCCTCCATACTTCTTATGATAAGGCCTGTATATATAAATATCTGTCCTGTTAATCTCAGGAGCAGGTACAAATGTCAGGGATTCTGCGATTAAGGGAACATCCTTTTCAGTGTTTTTGTCGGATATTGTAAATCCCGGGAGTTGTACAAGGTCAATCTCGTGTTTACAGCATGGTTCTGAACGTAATATATCCGGATTACCACATGAATCTGGCCTCTGATCATCAGTTACCACCTCACAACATTTGAAATCACCATGATCGCAGCATTTATTTTCCGGTTTATGATCCCCGGCCAATACATAAACCTTTGACCCGGTATACTGGCACTCATTTGTCTGGATAACAAAGCCTGTTGATCCGAGTAATATTGCTACTCCGATAATTAATGAAAATAATGCTCTATATATCCTGTTTTTATACATATATCGTCTTTACTCCGCAAATATAACAATCAGGTAGCATCTTTTGTTTGAACATGATTTATAGCATGATCCTGTCCTTCTGATTCCCTTTTGCCCGGTATAACTAACTTTATCAACCCTATAAACTCTATCAACTTTATCAACTTTATTTTTTATCTTGCTGAATAAATTCCTGATTAATAAAAAACCTCATAAAACCTCAGATTATGAAAAGAACAGCACTCTTATGCCTTGCCATTCTAGCCTTCTTACTTACCTGTGCTTATGCGCAGGATGATATAAAAACTCTGGAGTTAGAGAATTACTTCGATATTGAATCAGTGTCCTCACCTGAGATATCACCTGATGGCAGCCAGATAGTATATGGCCGTCGCTGGATAAATAAATATGAAGACCGGTCACAGACCGATCTCTGGATAATGGATTCAGACGGTAAGAACAACAGGTACTTTATTGAAGGAAGCAATCCTGTATGGTCACCCGACGGTAAAAAGATAGCATTCTCTAAAGGAGGAGAACCACAGGGAACACAGATATTCGTTAAAATTATGGGTATTGAAGGACCTGCAACCCAGGTAACGCGCCTTGACAACGGTCCTTCATCCATCAAATGGTCACCTGATGGTAAGTATATATCATTTACAATGCTTGTGCCCGACAGGGATAGCTGGCCTATAAAGATGCCACAAAAACCTGAAGGAGCCAATTGGACAGCTCCTCCTAAAATAATTGATGACCTGGTTTACAGGAGAGACCGCAGGGGCTTTATTGAAGAAGGGTATACACATATATTTATTGTACCCGCTGAAGGAGGAACAGCACGCCAGGTAACCGTCGGCGACTGGAATCATGGAGGAAGCTACTCGTGGACCCGCGATGGAAAAGAAATCCTGTTCTCCAGCCTTCGCGTTGAGGATGCCGAATACCAGTACCGCGAATCCGAAATATATGCTGTAAATGTTAATACAGGTGAAATACGACAACTGACCGATAGGAAAGGACCGGACGGTAACCCCGTAGTTTCACCTGACAACAAACACGTGGTATATACAGGATACGACTGGACTGATGATACCTATATCAATTCAAAATTCTATGTAATGAACCTTGATGGCAGCGGCTCAAGAATGATATCGGGCGATTTCGACCGTAGCGCCAGCACTGTGAAATGGGCAGAAGACAATTCGGGTATTTACGTGAATGTCAGGGAAGAAGGAATCGGCAATCTGTGCTTCATACCATTAAGGGGAAAGATAAAGAAAGTAACTGAAGGCAATCATATGCTTTCCGTTTCATCTATAAGCAAGAACGGCATTGCCCTGGCAACAGTTACCGACCCATACCTGCCCGGTGATATCTACTCATTCAGCATCAATGATCCGGAACTGCATAGGCTCACCTATATAAATGATGATATCCTTTCAGATGTTACACTGGGTACAGTGGAAGAAATATGGTATAAATCGATTGATGATGTGGATATACAGGGTTGGATTATCAAACCACCTGATTTTGATCCAGTTAAAAAATACCCTCTTATACTTACAATCCATGGAGGACCACATGGTATGTACGGGGTAGGCTTTAACTTCACATGGCAGATACATGCTGCCAATGGTTACGTTGTGCTATACACAAACCCGAGGGGAAGTACAGGATATGGCAGTGAATTTGGAAATATGATTAAAAACGATTATCCAAACAAGGACTATGATGACCTTATGAAAGGAGTTGATGAGGTAATTGACAGGGGATACATTGATGAGGATAATCTGTTTGTGTACGGAGGTAGCGGTGGTGGTGTCCTTACAGCCTGGATAGTAGGTCATACCGACAGGTTCGCGGCTGCATCAGTTAACTACCCGGTAATTGACTGGTTGTCATTTGTAGGAACTACAGATGGCGTATCATGGTACAGGAATTTCGAGAAATTCCCATGGGAAGATCCCGCTGAGCACCTCAGGCGCTCACCCTTAATGTACGTTGGCAATGTCACAACACCAACAATGCTGATGACCGGTGTAAAGGATCTCAGGACACCCATATCGCAAACAGAGGAATTTTACCAGGCATTGAAGATTCAAAAGGTTCCAACAGCGATGCTTAGATTTAATGATGAATTCCATGGTACATCATCGAATCCATCTAACTATTTAAGAACAATATTATACATGCATCACTGGTTCGATAAATATAAAAAATAGGCTAAGGCAAAGGCTGTGGCTCGACAGGTAATCCGCCATCCTTCATTGCATGCTGTAAATGGTAATGAAGTCTGTAAGAGGAGGTGAAGTGACTAATTGTCAACAGGTTTTGGAAAATTGTTGATAATTGGGTGAATCACGTTTGCATTAAATAACTCTAATAGTTATTTTTGGAGTGTTATTTGTTAACAATTAGCAGACATATTATTGTATTTTTAAAACTTAACTCTAAAATTATTTGAACCATGAAAGTTTTAACAAAATCACTTTCAGCAGCAATCATATTGATTGCTTTTACATTAAGTGCTCATGCTCAGGCAAGTGAGACAGCCACAGCAACAGCAACTATTGTAACACCCATAAATATTGCCAATGCAACTGATATGAACTTTGGTAATATTGCAGTGATTGCCACAGGTGGAACCGTTATTCTGACTCCCGCGGGGACCCGTTCAATTACAGGTGATGTAACCCTTCCTGCTGTTACAGGAACAGTTACGGCAGCAACTTTTGATGTTACCGGGCAGGCTAACTTTACCTATTCTATCACATTACCTGCATCACCTGCCGAAGACGTTACAATCACGAACGGAACAGATAACATGACTGTAAGCACGTTTACAAGCACTCCTTCAGGTATAGGAACGCTTGACGGTACAGGTGCTCAGACTCTTTCTGTTGGTGCCACACTTAATGTAGTTGGTGGAGAGAGTTCCGGGGTATATACAGGTGGGCCATTTACTGTAACTGTTAATTATAACTAGCGATAGCTCAACAGGAAGAATTAAAACAGGTATTATGGCAAGGCTTAATATTTATATATGCAGCCTTATCTTTTTATTATTTTGCCCGGGCATTAATCTGAGCGGACAGTTAGCCACTGCTTCTGCTGAAGGAGATATATTTGCCGAAGTAATTCCTGTATTTTCTGCCAGGGAAACAGCACAGATGAATTTTGGCAAGTTTTCCCCGGGACCACAGGGGGGAGAAATTATCCTGACACCTGAGAGCACCGTGTTTACCCTTGGCAGTGTTTTTAAAGGCCCCGGAACCCATAATGCAGCCAGCTTCTATGTATCGGGCGATGTTGATGCATCTTATTCTATAAACCTGCCGGATGAACCGGTTGTTATTACCAATATCTCCAATGCAAAAACCATGGTGGTTGACAACTGGGAATCGATACCCTCATCTGGAACCGGTACCGGGCTATTGCAGAACGGTTTCCAGGTGGTTTATGTTGGTGCTACATTAAAAGTAGGAACTCTTAATGATAATCCCGTGGGTATATATAAAGGCTCATATACCATTACTTTCGATTTTAACTGAGAGGGCACATAAATTTATGAACCAATGTTAAAAAAACAATTACAATTGAATCAGCTTGCCCGGATCAGGTCAATTATTCTTTCGGCTTCCCTGATAGTTGTATCTTCATTGCTGCTTACAACAGGTGTTTATGCCCAGGGTAACCTTCTTATCACCCCCAGAAGGGTGGTCTTTGACGGCTCAACACGGTCAATCGATCTTAACCTGGCAAATTCGGGGCAGGATAGTGCTACATATTTAATTTCCATTATGCAGATAAGGATGACCGGAGACGGGCAGTTTGAAACTATCACTGAACCTGATCCGGGGCAGAGATTTGCCGACAGATTCATCAGGTATTTCCCCAGATCAGTGAATCTGGCCCCGGGTGAATCCCAGGTCATAAAAATACAGGTAACAAGGCGAAGCCAGCTCGAGGAAGGTGAATACCGGTCCCACTTTTATTTCAGGGCTGTACCGGATACAAGACCCCTGGGTGAGGAGGAGCCCACCCGGGTCACAGACGCTATATCTGTACAGCTGACACCTATTTTTGGTATAACTATACCGGTAATAATACGTGTTGGAGAATCAACTACAACTGTTAGCCTGTCAGATCTTGCATTCAGTATGGTAAATGATACTGACCCGCAGCTCGAATTGACATTTAACCGCTCCGGAAATATGTCGGTTTATGGTAACCTGGTGGTGGATCATGTTTCACCATCAGGGACTGTTACACATGTTGGCATAGCAAATGGTATAGCAGTATATACACCTAACAATAAAAGGAAATTTATTCTTAACCTTTTAAAGACTGAGGATGTGGATTACACTGAAGGCAAACTGAAAATTGCTTATTCCGCACCTTCGGATATAAGACCTGAAACGTACGTTGAATCGGAACTGATGCTGAATTAATACTTATTTAAATATTACTTCAGCTGCTTTAAACCGTATAAGTATGATTAACCTGAAGCAGACCTGCAAGATTGCCCTTCTCGCAGTTTTTTTTATGCATACAGCTATCACGCTTTCTGCTGCCGACCGTTACTCGGTTGCATCGGGTAACTGGAATGCTGCTTCTACCTGGTCAGCCACCTCCGGGGGGCCGCCGGGCGCAAGTGTTCCGGTTGCGGGTGATGATGTATACATAGAAAGCAATCATACCATTACCGTTACGGCAAATGCAGCATGTACAAATATTACTTTTACCGATAATGGCTCAACTCTGGCTGTTAATTCATCAATAACACTCACTGTTTCAAGCACCGTTACTAAGAACAAGTTAAACGGAAATACCTCATCTACCATTGCAGGCCAGGGAACAATAAGTTGCGCAAATATTGACGTTGGGTCAACAGCTAATGCTATAAGTGGGTTTTTTACATTTTATAACCATACGCTTACCTCAACAATATCTAATCTCAATATTTCAGCTAATTTGACAATTAACAGTTATTCAGGTGGCTTTTTTAATTTCAGGAACGGAGTGTTTAACCTAGGTGAAGGCACGGTAAATGTCTCTGCTTCAATCACTACACAAAACAGTACAGGTTTAAACAATTCCACCTTTTCAATGGTTACAGGAAATCAATCAGGAACTCTTATTCTGAGTGGATCTACTCCATTTAATATTTCAGGTACAGGGTTTAGTACTATAAGCCTGAATGGTACTTCTACGCTGGTAAATTATAACAGGTCAGGGAACCAGCCTGTTTATGCTACTTCATATACCAATCTCACTCTTTCAGGCAGCGGGGCTAAAACCTTAACCGGAGCCACTATTGACGCTATTCTTTCAATGGAAGGAAGCGCAACAGCATCCGGGTCAACTCCCTCTTTTGGAGCAGCCTCCACCCTTCAGTACAAAGGGTCAGTAGCCCAGACAACAGGAATTGAATTCCCGGCTACTTTTTCAGGAAGCGGTGGAGTAATAATTGACAACAGTAATGGTGTATCTCTCAACTTGGGCAGGACAATTTCCAATTTACTGACTTTTGTGAGCGGGATACTGTCAACCGGGTCCTATAATCTTGTACTTTCAGCAGGCGGTACTGTTACAGGAGCTGGGACAGGAAATTATGTCAATGGCAATTTTGAAAAGGGTATTGCTGCCGGAACCGCTTCAATAATCTTTGAAATAGGAGATGCCTCGGTTTATGCTCCTGTAGTAATAGATTTCACAGGCACAACAAATGGAACAGGGACAATTACCTGCAGCACAACCTCAGGAGACCATCCCCAGATAGCCGGTTCCAGGTTCAATCCTTCATATACGGTGAACCGCTACTGGACACTGACAAATAATGGCGTAAGCGGTTTCACTACGTACGATGCTACCTTTAATTTTGTTTCAGGAGATGTTGATACGGGAACAGACTATAACTACCTCCTTGTCGGTAACTATACTGCTTCCTCCTGGAATTACCCGACTACCGGCACAAGAACAGCTACAAGCACACAGGCAACAGGACTGACAACATTTGGTGATTTCCAGCTTGGGTTATTAATGACATCATACAGAAGTGCCGCAACGGGAAGCTGGGATCAGACATCATCATGGGAAGTATTCATCGGCAGTTCCTGGGTACCGGCCCCTGCCCCTCCTTCTGCAGCCGGAAATGATGTTACAATTCTTTCTCCCCACTCAATTACAAACACGACCGCCCTTACAATTGATGAACTGACAGTAAATACGGGAGCAAGTTTAATAATGTCGGCGAATATATCAGTACCTGACGGTACAGGTACTGACATGACTATAAACGGGACACTTGATTGCGGGGGATCAAATATCGTTTCAGGTGCAGGATCTTTTTCACTGGCAAGTGCATCTAACATCTTTATCGGATCACCTGAAGGAATAACATCATCAGGAACAACGGGAAATATCCAGACAGCTACTCGCACCTTTGATTCAGGCGCTAACTATACCTATAATGGTACAGCTACACAGGTAACGGGCAATGGACTGCCTTCCACTGTGAATAATATTACCATTGATAATTCATCCGGCGTTGCGTTGTCAGCCTCAGTTACTGTTAATGGTACCCTTACCCTTACAGATGGTATCCTTACAACGGGATCAGCAACACTAACCTTTCAAAACTCTGATACACCTATTGCGAGGAGTACAGGTACTGTTACTACGGATGCCTCCACCGATATACTCTTTGGAACACCCGGTAACACAGGCGGTGCAGCATTTACCATACCATCAGGTACTTTCACCTCGGCTGCCACAATCAACAACCTCACAATTAACAGGACTAACACCCTGACATTTGGCGACCAGATGATCTCTGTTTACGGTATCTTATTATGTAACGGTCCTCTTAGTACTGCCGGTAACCTTACCCTCCTGTCCGATGCCTCAGTAACTGCCCTGATTGACGGCTCAGGCACAGGCCAGGTAACAGGTGATGTCATAATGCAACGCTACCTGCCCGTTGGTTTCGGTTATAAGTACTTCAGCTCACCTTTCCAGTCAGCTACCGTTAGCGAATTTGGTGACGATATGGACCTTACATACTGGTCCCCCACTTTTTACGAATATGATGAGAGCCGGACAAGCTCCGGATGGGTCGATTATACTGATCCGGCAGGTGTGCTGGAACCCATGCACGGATATGCCGTTAATTTCGGTAATGTATCTGCTCCCAATACAGTGGATGTGACCGGCGAAGTAAATAACGGGGTTCTTTCACTGACACTGTACAATAATAATAATACCTATACCCAGGGACTGAACCTTGTCGGTAACCCTTACCCCTCACCCATTGACTGGGATGCAGCCGCCGGTTGGACAAAAACGAATATAGACGATGCTGTTTACTACTTTAAGGCAAGTGCAACAGATGAATATGGGGGCACATACAGCTCGTATATAAATGGTATCTCAAGCGACGGTATTGTTTCCAACATTATCCCATCTATGCAGGGATTCTTTGTGCATGTGTCCGACGGTACATATCCTGTCACAGGTACCCTGGGAATGACCAACAGTATAAGGGTCAATGACATGACCCAGGGTTTTTCCAAATCAGCGGCAGTAAAAGGAGGGGATACAAAATCAGTTCCCCTGATCCGCCTTGCTGCAGCATTTGAAGATGACAGTACTAGTACCGATCCCATAGTTATTTACCTGCATGACCAGGCTACAGAAAGCTTTGATTCCGACCTTGACGCACTAAAGTTACTGAATACAGATTTTAGTGTTCCTAACCTTTATGCCACACTTGCAGGAGACAAAAAACTATCAATAAATGCCCTTCCGTCAGGTTTCGAAATACCATATAGCATACCGCTGGGACTCAAAACAAACCGTAGTGGCACTGTTAAATTTTTCATGGTCGATGCCGATGATTATTTTTCGACCATGAACATATGTCTCTATGATAATTTAACAGGTGTCAGGCAGGGACTCACTAACGATTCCATATACACTGTCACCCTTGAATCGGGGGAATATCATAAAAGGTTTTTCCTGGAGATAATGAATGTGAATACAGACAGACAGGAACCATTACCTGAAGATGTACTCTTCGATATCTACAGTTCAAACAATTTACTTAAAACCAATATATATGATGTCCGTGGTAAGGAAGGAATTATATCCGTCTTCAACCTAACCGGGCAGCTTGTATTCAAACAGATTATCAGGCAACCAGGCTACTTTGAATTCAGTGCCCCTGTTTTAGGCGGAATATATATTGTTAATTATACATCTGGTGCCTGGACAGGCTCCATGAAAATATTTGTTGGAAACCGATGAAAATAAAAAGTTATATATATAAAAATTATGTAAGTACTATTAGAGTACCCACACTGGTGTTTTCGTTTCTTATCATATCAGCAGTATCTTTTGCACAGGAGGATCCACCACGTCCTATTGAGGTTACAGTCACCGGCCAGCAACTTACCTTTGGGGCTTTCACACATGGTGCTGTTGGCGGAACAGTTACTGTAGACCCGACCGGATCAAGATCATCCACGGGTGATGTCATCTTACTGGGCCTTGGCTACCCATTCAATCCAACCCTTTACGAGATAGTTGGCAACCCCGGGACTGTCGTCTCCATCCTGAACGGACCTGATGCAGTATTGCCCGGAAGCAATGGAGGCTCAATAACACTTACAATTGGCAGCTCTGATCCTGCATCCCCGTTCATATTAACGGCAGTGTATCCCAATCCTAATCTTCTCTATATAGGAGGAACAGTAACAATTGGGAATTCCGCGGCAAATCCGCCCGGTTATTATAGTGGCACCTATGATGTAACTTTTGTACAGGAATAATTACTCATAATAAACCGCGGGAGGAAGAATGAAAGAGAACAAAGTATGTAGAGTAAACTTTAAACCGGGCATACTTTCGACTCCGCCGAGTTTTTTAATATCCCTTTTACTGCTATTTTTAATCCTCCTATCATTACAGCTTTCCGCCCAGGATGAAGATGAGTATTATGAAATCTCCGTGAATCTTGAAATCCAGCGCATTGGGGGTACAGAGGTTGAGGCTGTGATAAAGGGCAAAGAGCTTTATCTGGCAATAACAGACCTGTTTAATTTCCTTAAAGTAAGGAATATAACTTCTCCTGACCTTGAATCTGTATCCGGCTTTTTCATTAACCCGGATAATGAATACCTGATTGACAGGCTAAACAATAAGATACATTATAGTGGCAAGACCACTGATCTCAGTCCCGGGGATCTGATCAGAACCGAATCAAACCTATACCTCAGATCATCCTATTTCGGCGAAATATTTGGACTTGATTGTATCTTCAATTTCAGGGCCTTATCAGTTAAGATCGAAACAAATCTTGAGCTGCCCCTGATACGCGAAATGCGACAGGAAGAAATTAGGAAGAATCTCAGCAGGTTAAAAGGAGTCACAGAAGCCGATACAGTTATTGAAAGGACATATCCCTGGTTTAAATTTGGCATGGCCGACTGGTCTGTAATTGCCTCGGAACAAATCGATGGCCCGGCAAATGCCAGGCTGAACCTCACCCTGGGCGCAATGATTGCAGGTGGAGAGGCAACAGCTTCGATTAATTATGACAGCCGCCAGGACTTCACTGAAAAACAACAGTACTATCTCTGGCGATATGTCAATAACGATCATAACCTGCTGCGTCAGGTCAAAGCAGGTAAAATTCCAACATACTCACATTCAACGATATACAATCCCGTGGTGGGAGTCCAGGTTACAAATACCCCTACAACATTCAGGCATTCTTTCGGGACATATACTCTGAGCGACAGGACGGAACCAGGCTGGATAGTTGAGTTATATGTTAATAATGTGATTGTGGACTACGTCAAGGCCGATGCATCAGGCTTTTTTACATTTGAAGTGCCACTGGTATATGGAAATACAATTGTAACACTAAAATTCTACGGACCCTGGGGCGAGGAACAAACACGTGAACAGAATATTAATATTCCTTTTAATTACCTCCCCTCCGGAACAATGGAGTATACACTCAGCGGCGGTATTGTTGAGGATGGTTCAGCAAGCAAATTCGGACGTGCCGACATTAATTATGGCCTGTCAAACCGTATAACTGTTGGTGCAGGATTTGAATACCTGTCTTCTGTTTCATCAGGCCCCCTGATGCCATATATTAACAGTTCTGTGAGGGTAACCAACAATTTCCTTCTAACCGGCGTATATGTACATGGGGTGAAAGCAGGTGGTGCATTAACCCTGCGCCTTCCTTCAAATCTTCAGTTTGACCTTAAATATATCAAATATGACAAAGACCAGGAAGCTATAAACTATAACTACCTTGAAGAGCGCAAGGCAATTGTTTCGCTCCCTTTACGTATTGGTAATTTTTCCTCATATAACCGGTTAAGCATTAACCAGCTGGTTCTGCCACTGTCAAGGTATACCACAGGTGAATGGATGTTCTCCGGGTCTGTTGCAGGTGTGAGCACGAATCTCACCACATACGCTATTTTTATCGATGAGGTCGATCCGTATGTATACAGCAATCTTTCACTGGCATTCAGGCTACCATGGCGCCTTACACTGATGCCGCAAGCCCAGTATGGATACACACAGAACAGGTTCCTGTCGGCAAAATTAAGAATCGAGAAACACCTGCTCGATAATGCTTTCCTGAATTTATCTTTTGAAAAGAATTTCAGGAGTAATATGAATATGGCTGAACTGGGACTCAGGTATAATTTCTCATTTGCCCAGACCGGTGCTTCAGCAAGATATTCACAGGGTGTCACGAACCTGGTTCAGTATGCACGGGGAAGCTTTATCAATGACGGCAAGAGCAAATACCGCAGGGCTGATAACAGGCCACACGTAGGCAAAGGAGGAATAATCATAAAGCCCTTCCTGGATTATAACGCAAATGGCAAAAGAGACCCGGGCGAAAACGGTGTGCCGGGGCTTAACCTGCGTTCAAACGGCGGCCGTGTCGATAAATCGGAAAACGACACCACCATAGCCATCATCGGGCTCGAACCATATACTACATGCTTTATCGAACTTGATCCCAATAGCTTCTACAATATTGCGTGGAGACTACCCTATGAAAGCCTGAGTGTGAAGGTAGATCCCAACATAATGAAGAATATAGATATCCCTGTTAATGTTGTCGGTGAAGCTGACGGTTTCGTTAAGGTCGACCGTGATGGAGAAATAAAAGGATTGAGCCGCATTATTGTTAAATATTTCAACGAAAAAAACAGGCATATAGCCAGTGTACTTACAGAGTCTGACGGATATTTCAGCTATTTCGGTCTCAGTCCGGGCAAATACTATGTTATGGTCGATACTGCACAACTCACTAAACTGGGTATGTTTGGTGAACCTGACTCTATAGGTTTTGCAATCCGGAAATCACTGGATGGTGATATTGTCAGTGATCTTAATTTTACCCTTTATATGAGACCAATTGACACTACAATGGTTGATACCACTGCAAGAAAGCCTGAACCTGTGACAAGAATTGACAGTACTTATATAATCATTCACGAGGTAACTGAAGAACTTATAACAATATACGAAGACTCCTGGGCCATACAGCTCGGTGCGTTCACCCAGAGGCCCAATGCAGACAGGATGCGGGCAACATTACAGCGACTGCTGGGAAAAAATGTAGAAATAGTAGTTGAGGGTTCATTCTATAAGGTAAGGATACTGGATCTGAAAGACAGGGAGGAAGTTGACAGGAACCTGGAAACACTCAACAGGCTGGGCTTTAACGAGTTCTGGGTAATAATGTTAAAAGCAATGCAGCAGCAACTTGTTCTTAAGGAAGTCAGGGATTCCGTGCTGCAGGTTACTGAAACTATTGTTGGTGCAGAACTTCCGGTTGTTGCACCGGAATTGACAATACAGATAGGCGCTTTCAGAAGTAAAGCATATGCAGAGTCACTCGTCGACAGGCTATTGTTCTCACTTGGGAAAAAACTTATAATAGTCCCTGAAGACGGATATCATAAAGTAAGAATCACAGGTTTTGACTCAAGGGAAGAAATGGAAAAAATAATACCTTCACTGGGACTTCTTGGCCTTGATGATATATGGATATTACCCGTTGAAGAAATGAAAGTTGATACTGTACAGTTTGAACCTGAACCTTTGATTCCCGCAGATATCAAAGACGTACACGTCGAAACTGTGAAGCCTGACACTACCCGGCTGGAAAAAGATCTTAAGATCATGGAACCCCATTTTGCATTGCAGGTTGCCGTATACCCGAAACGTACCCAGGCAATTAGGGCAAAAAGAAAGATTGAAAATAAACTGGACCTTCCGGTTGAAATAGTACAACAGTGGGATTACTACAGGGTAATTGTAACAGGCTTCTATACACCCGAGGAAACATACAGGTATTATCCCGAACTGGCAGGCCTGGGGTTCGACAGTATCATGCTGATTGATAATTCTGAGAAATAATATTGGCCATAATGGTTCGGTATAATATTTGTGGTTAACGTAGAGACACAAAATTTTGTGTCTCTACGATGTAACATGAATTCTGCCGATCATGAAAAAATATATCGCCCTTTCATCAATAATTCTTGCATTGATGTTAATCATACCTTCATGTGAGAAAAACCCACCACCTGAAAACGAAATCCCACAGATCATTCTCCGGAAAAAATCCGCGGAGATCATTGAGGCCGACCAGGCATTTGCCTTTGAACTTTTCAGGGAAGTAATTGCTGCCAGCGGGGAGGATAATATAATGATCTCCCCCCTGAGTGTGTCGTATGCCCTGGGAATGACCTATAACGGTGCCGCAGGTACCACCATGGATGCTTTTAATAATGTACTGCATTTCGGCGATCTTACGAGGGAGGAAGTGAATGAGAGCTATAAGGATCTTATGGACCAGCTCATCCACCTGGACGATCAGGTGGAATTCTCCATTGCCAACAGTATATGGTACAGGATGGGATATAATGTTCTCGCTGATTTTATCAGCACCAACCAGACATATTTCGATGCCCTGATCAGTGAACTGGATTTTTCCGATCCGCAGGCTGTGGACATTATCAATAGCTGGATTGAAGAACAAACTAACGGAAAGATAAAGGACATGCTTGATTATATTCCCGGTGATGCCGTGATGTATCTCATTAATGCTATATATTTTAATGCAGCCTGGAAATATCAGTTTGATGAGGATGATACCCAGTCGGGAACCTTTCACATGGAAGACGGCAATGATCACCAGGCCGATTTTATGAAAGTCAACGGTGCTTTCAGGTATACCTCCAACGATGATTTTACCGCCGTGCAACTGCCTTACGGTGACAGCACCTTCAGTATGGTAGTTATGCTTCCCTACCAGAACATGGAAGTCGACGACCTGATTGAGCAGATGGATGTGTCCGCCTGGAATGAGTGGTTCAGTAATTCTGAAATGACTAATGTTCAGATCGAACTGCCCAAATTCAAATACGGATTTAAGGATCTGCTTAACGATCCCCTAATCAACCTGGGGCTGGGAGTGGCATTCTCCGGCGGTGCCGATTTCAGCCTGATCTCCCCGGGCAGTGGCCTGTTTATTTCAAGGGTAATACACCAGACTTTCATTGATGTACAGGAAGAAGGCACCGAAGCTGCTGCTGCCACTATCGTGGAACTGAGAGAATCTGCAGAACCCCAACCAATGGTATTTCGGGCAGACAAAACTTTCCTTTACCTGATAAAAGAAAACTCCACCGGGGCTATCCTGTTCATGGGTAAGGTGGGCAAGCCGGAGTATAATTGATTGCTACATAAACAGTTTAAAGAATCCTCTCATTTATCTTTAAATTCTTTCAGGTAAAATGTTTAATTTTATACCTGTAGGGCACTTCTTTTATTCTGATTATTGTTTCATTTCCATTTTTCAATATTAGAATAAACGAATGATTAAATCGTTTAAACCTGAGAAATTAATCAAAATCGCTCCGATGAAATCTCTTAACCTTATTAAAGAAATTGCACTTTTGCTGTTTTTTATTTGTGCCGTAGTATCCTGCGCCATCAATCCGGTTACAGGCAAAAGGCAACTAATGCTAATGTCTGAAGCACAGGAGATACAAATGGGTGCAGAATACGATCCACAGGTAATAGCAACCTTTGGTGAATATAAGGATGAACAGACACTCTCCTTTATCCAGGCAAGGGCTGATGAAATGGGGAAAATATCACATCGCCCCAACCTGAAATACCATGTAAAAATAGTTGACTCTCCAGTAGTGAATGCATTTGCTGTTCCCGGCGGGTATATTTACTTAACCCGGGGTATACTAGCACAATTTAATAACGAGGCCGAACTGGTTGGTGTGCTTGGCCATGAAATGGGTCATATAAATGCCAGGCATTCGGTCAGCACCCAGAGTAAGCAGACAGTCGGCCAGTTGCTCCTGCTAGGTGGCATGATTGCTTCGGAAGAGTTCGCGTCATATGCTCAGTATGCCATGCAGGGAATGCAATTGCTGTTTCTTAAATTCAGTCGTGATAACGAACGCCAGGCAGACCAGCTGGGTGTCGCATATTCATCACAGATAGGTTACGATGCTAATAAAATGGCTGATTTCTTCCAGGTACTTAAAAAGATGAGCATGCCTGCTGAACAGGGCGGTATACCCACTTTCTATCATCCTGAACTTAAATTCAGGTTTTCATTCCCGGCCGGCTGGCAATTTGAAAACCTGCCGACCCAGGTTAATATGGCCCCATCTGATGGTAAAACTCTGATTGTATTTACTTTTGCTCCCGGATCTACACTGGATGAAGCGGCGAATAACGCCCTTCAGCAACTGGAACTGAAACCACAGGAAAGCTTGAGAACAAGTATAAATAACCTGCCTGCAATAGTAACACAGTCAAAGCAGGTTTATCAGGATCAATCAACAGGACAGCAGCAATCAAATATTATTATGTCATGTTTTATTGATTACGATAATACATATTTTGTTTTTCACGGTGTTACTGCTGAAGCAAATTATAATATCTACGGTGATCCTTTCATGGTTACCATGAATACTTTCTCCAGGTTAACCGATCCTGTAAAAATAAATAAGAAGCCTGTTAAAATACTTATTAAAAGAGTGCAGCGCACCGGAACCCTTGCCGATGCTTTTAAATACTATGGCATAAAGCAGGATAAGATGAATGAACTTGCCCTGCTAAATAATCTCGAACTAAATGACAGAGTACAGGCCGGTAATCTGATAAAGGTGACCGGATATTAATATATTCAAATAAAAGATGATGCTTTCAATAAAAATGGTCGGAAAGCAAATACTTATGGTTCGCTTGCCTGTTGAACTGGACAATTCAACAGTGGCTCCACAAACAGCACTGCCTTCTGAAGGCAATATAGGCCGATATAATAATGGGGAGTACATTGCTGCCAATCTAGATGAACCTAGGTTCTCAATAAGCCCTAAATCAGCAGGATGGATACTTACAGAGTATAATAACCAGAATGATCCTTCAGCTTTTATCAGTGTTGGGACTGAAACCGACAACTCGGTTATAGCTACAGTAGGCGTTTGCTCAACCATCTTTATACTCGATCAGGGATATCCACCCGGAGGATTATACATTGGTACAGGTGTTAGCGGTACAAACTTCAATGCATCTGTAGCTGGTGTAGGCACTCATAGTATCACGTACACCTATACTGATGGTGACGGTTGTACAAATTATATATCAAAAAATATTATCGTTACTGCCATACCTTCAGCCCCGGCAGCATCAGATACCGAGTGCTGTATAACCAATATAGCAGATCTTGAGGCCACGGGCACTAACCTTCAATGGTATTCAGATCCGGCTTTAACTAATCTGGTGGGGACCGGTACTCCTTTTGCCACAGGTGAAACAACGGCAGGTGTGTATACATATTATGTAACACAAACTGTTAATGGATGCGAAAGTACTGCTACAACCGTTAGCCTTACGATACATAATAGTATTTCAATTGACGTTCAGCCTCCGCCACAACTTATTTGTGAAGGAGATAATGCGACGTTTTCTGTAACTGCGTCGGGCTATAACCTGTCCTATCAATGGCAGGAGGACAATGGCAGTGGTTTTGCAGATATTACTGATGGAGGAGTATACAGCAGGGCAACGACCCCTGTGTTGACCCTTACTGATCCGGGTATTGCAATGATAGAAATGATTTATGTTAATTATATAAATTAGCTATTTTTAACAGATCCTGAAACTGCTGTTTTAATCATGGAATTATTAGAATACGAAGGCGGCAGTTTTTCGTAACAGGTTATTATCAAGACGATAACGAAACAGAGAACCTAACTAGATATGAAGAAAGTATTTTTGCTGTTTGATTGTATAAGGAATAACATTTCTGGCTTTTTCTCAGCTTTTCCGGTTTACAGATTTCTCGGGATATCATTATTATTGATATCCATGGTGTATGTCTCTCAGGCTCAGCCCGCAAATGATGATATCGGCTCTGCACATTTAATCACTGTTGATGGCTACTGCTCTGCCGATGCTGAATTTACAACTATTAGTGCTACAGCAGATGGGACGGCTCCAGCATGCTGGAATACTGCACCGGACAGGAATGTGTGGTTTACTTTTCAGGCTACCACTAACGAAGTAAATGTTACTGTACGCAGAGGTGGTGTATATGGAACTATTCGTAGGATTAATGTGGCAATTTTTGAAGGAACTACAACAATAGTATGCAAGCGCTATATAGGCGATAATGATGACGTTACGGTTGGGACTACCTCTCTGGTACCGGGTAACTGGTACCATATCTCTGTTGATAATAACTATGCCCCGTATGCAGGAACTTTTACCCTCTGTGCTGATGATGAGGTTGATTACGATTTTATTGAAGGAGCTGTGGAAATTACTGATATTAGCGACTGGTGTTCGGCTGATGCTGAGTATACTACCTACGGAGCAACTGCTGTTACCGGAGAAGTACTGCCATCCTGCTGGAATACCGGACCTGATTATACCAGGTGGTTTGTATTTACTGCCACCACCAATATGGTTAATATAACCGTTAAAAGGGGTACTTCAGGAACAATCAGGAGGATAAATGCCGCTATTTTCGAATCAGATGGCATCACTCCTGTGTCCTGTAACAGGTATATCAATGATAATGATAGTGTTGTTGTAGGCTCTGTTGACCTTGTCCCGGGAAATACATATTACCTGACCGTAGACAATAATTATTCAGGGTATAGGGGTTCATTCATGTTATGTTTTGATGACCAGATTGATTATGATTATTTTGAAGGAGCCAAGGATGTATCACCCTTGATAAACAGCTGTTCGAATAACGCAGAATTCACTACTCTTGGTGCTACCTCACCTCCATCTGAGACTGCACCTTCATGCTGGAACACTGGCCCGGACTATACAAGATGGTTCAAGTTTGTTGCTACCAAACCAGCAATAAACGTTGAGGTGAAGAGAGGCGGTGTCTACGGAACAATAAGGAGAGTTAACCTTGCTTTGTATGAAGATGACGGAACAACGGTCCTTGATTGTAAACGATATGTGTTTGATGATGATAATGTAGAGGTCGAATATGAAGGACTGACTATCGGCAAATGGTATTATATAGCAGTAGATAACAACTATAGTGGATACAGAGGCACCTTTACACTATGTCTGAACGATGATGTAAGCTATGATTATTATGAAGGTGCCCTGGAGCTGGGAATTATGGACGACTGGAGTAGCGCAAATGCCGCTTATACTACTGTCGGTGCAACTGGAGACAGATTGCCTGCAAGCACCTGGAATACAAGTCCGGATTATAACCGATGGTTCAAGTTTACAGCAACTACAAACAATATCCATTTAGAAGTAAGAAGGGGTGGAGTATACGGTACAATAAGAAGGATTAATTCTGCTATTTGGGAGGCTGATGGTATTACCGAGGTTGCCAGCAATCGCTATGTCTATGATGACGATAATGTTATCGTCCAGTCCATGAGCCTCATTCCGGGCAATGTTTATTACATATCTGTTGATAATAACTATTCCGGATACAGGGGTACATTTTCCCTGTATCTGGATGACGAGGTTGATTATGATTTTTATGAGGGGGCAAAGGATATCACTTATCTGATTAATTCATCTTCGGATCCGGGAGAGTACACCACTGTTGGGGCGACACAGGATAGAGTCCCACCGCCACCATGCTGGAATACCGGTCCGAATTATAACAGATGGTTCAAATTCCAGGCTACCTCACCCGGGATTAATTTCAAAGTTAGGAGAGGTGGTGCCCTGGGAACCATAAGAATGATTAATGCAGCTATTTTTGAGGCTGATGGTACAACCATACTATCCTGTAATCGGTATGTTTATAATGATGATGACGTTGAGGTCAGTTATGAGGGCCTTACAATTGGAAACTGGTACTATGCATCTGTAGATAATAACTACGCTGGGTACAGGGGGACATTTACGATTGAGCTTGATGATGAGGTTAGCTACGACTTCTATGAAGGTGCTATTGAACTGACCGATATACATAACTGGGAATCAGCTCCCGGAGAATATACTACCAGGGGCGCAACCAGTGACAGGCTTCCCGGTACCTGTTGGGACACTAGCCCTAACTTTAATCGCTGGTTTAAATTTGTGGCTACAACTCCTTTTATAAATGTTGAGGTAAAAAGAGGAGGGGTGTATGGTGATATTCTAAGAATAAATGCAGCAATATGGGAAGCAGATGGAATAACTCCTGTTGCTTGCAACAGGTATGTTTATAACGATGATAATGTATCGGTAGGATCAAAATCTCTTGTTCCCGGAAATACGTATTATATCTCGGTAGATAATAATTATGCTCCTTACCGCGGAACGTTTACTCTAGCCGTTACCGATGAGATGGATTATGACTTTTATGAAGGAGCCTATGAAATTACTGACCTGAACAACTGGCAATCAGCTGATGCACAGTTTACTACAGTTGGAGCAACAAGTGATCTTAATGCTGCATCATGCTGGAATACATCACCGGATTTTAACAGGTGGTTTAAGTTTCAGGCAATCAGCCCTGATGTAACTGTCCAGGTTCTCAGGGGTGGTGCCCTCGGAACAATACGCAGAATAAATGCTGCTTTGTGGGAATCAGATGGTGTGACTGAGATAGCCTGCAACAGGTATGTGGCGAACGATGATAATGTAACTATCTCTTATTCAGGACTAACTGTAGGTAACTGGTACTATATATCTGTAGATAACGACTATTCGCCTTACCGGGGTACATTTACACTAGCTGTTAACAATGTTAGCGGTAATGAATTCTGGGCCATCGCAGATGCTACATGGGATGATTCAAATACCTGGTCATACTCTGAAGGGGGATTACCCGTACCTGCCGGAACGATTCCAACATCTGCTAATATTGTCCATATTGGCGGTTATACCGTAACGATTAATGCAGCTGATGCAGCATGTGCAGAGCTGATTATGGAGGTAAAAAACAAAAGTACGGGACTGATAGTAAACGGAAGAAATCTGTTGGTTTCCGGTAAGACAACTGTTACAAACCCCGGCAACAATATCGATGGCTTTATTAATATTATAGGCGGTGGTACACTTTCAGTAGATAATAAACTGGAGTTTAACCGTAATGGTGGTAACATTCCTCTTAGCCTCAATATCAGTGGCAACTCATCTGCTGTATATGTGGCTAATGACCTGGAGTTCAATAGTACCGCGGGGTCAGTGTCACAGTCACAGATAAATATGAATAGTGCTTCTTTACTTGAAGTAACTAATAATTTAAGGTTCAATCACTCGGGAGGGGAGAAAATATTCCTGGGAACAGCAGATAATGCTATAGTAAGAGTACTTAATGATATTGAAATTATAGCCGGTTCAGTAGATAGGGTTGAATTGAAATTATCACAAACATCTTCAATTGAGCTCGGAAGAAATATTGTGAGGGGAACGCCGGCATACGGAATACTTAATTGTCTCGATAACTCAACCCTGATCTTCAATAGTGCAGATAACCTGCAGATTATACCTGCCAGTGCAGGTGAAGGTACGGATGGATTTACCTTTCAGAATATTGAAATAAACAATACAAGAATAACTGTTCCCCAACTAAGTACAGAAGGCGATGTATTGATTAATGGTGATCTTAACCTGATCAATGGAATAATTCATACAGAGTCAGGAAAAGTAATTAAGCTGGCATCCGGTTCTACTCTTACCGGTGGAGGAATTAATAGCTACATAGATGGCCCGATGGAAAAAATTGGAAATAGTGCTTTCAGATTCCCTGTTGGTAAAAACGGCCTCTATCAACCAGTATCTATTTCAGCACCTGCCCTGGCAACTGATGCCTTTGTAGCTGAGTATTTTAATGATGACCCTGATGCCCTGTACAGTCGCTCTCTGAAAGAACCTACTCTTGACAATATTGCTGACCTTGAGTACTGGACAATTGATCGTACTGCCGGATCTTCAGATGTAACTGTCACACTTGAATGGGATGGCGATTGTTCATGTGTGGTAGATCTGCTGGGCCTTGTCGTAGCTGCATGGGACGGAACGGAATGGACTGACATTGGTAATGGTGCAACAACAGGTGATATTTTTAATGGTACAATAACTTCTTCCTCCAGTATAACACAGGCAGCAAATCCTGTGACTTTTGGTAATCCTTATTCTGCAACGGACTTTTCCGGACTTGCCGGGCCCTATTGCCCGGATGCATTGCCTGTTACACTCACAGGAACACCAACCGATGCTAACGGTACTTTTACGGGTCCGGGTATAACTGATAATGGCAATGGAACGGCTGTTTTTGATCCATCTGTTGCTGGCGCCGGCATTCATACCATAATCTATACATATTCACCACCTACAGGATGTGGCAATGTGGCCAGCCAGGATGTCGAAGTATATCCTGCACCAACAGCCTCTGTAACAGGAACTGCAATAATATGTGAAGGTGTACCTACAGATATCTCAATGTATTTTACCGGTACGGCACCATGGGATGTAACATATACAGATGGAACAAATATGTTCAATGTTGTTACTTCTGATAACCCATATATTATATCCACAAGTGAACCAGGAATCTATGAGGTTACTGACATTATAGATGGAAATGGTTGCAATGGAACTGATTTTGGTACCAGTGCAACTATAACCACAATAGCTCAACCTCCTAAACCTGTTATATCAGTGGTAAGCGGTGTTCCGGATTTTTGCGAGGGTGACAGCGTGGTCCTCGAAGCTCCGGCATCTGATTTTTATTACTGGTCAAACGGTGTAGTAACACAACAAAATGTTATTAAAACAACCGGTATTTATACTGTCCAGGTATATACCGCTGCTGGATGTTTAAGTGAGGTGTCAGATCCTTTCCCGGTAAATGCATTTGAACAGCCTGTAGCTACTTTCATATACGCAGGATCACCATACTGCCCCAATGAAACCAACCCACTTCCCACCTTTATTGGTGGTGGAATTGCCGGTACCTTCTCATCAACACCGGGCCTGGTTTTTGTCAGTACATCTACCGGTGAGGTTGACCTGGCCGCAAGCACACCCGGAACATATATAGTCACTAATACTATAGCTCCTGCAGGTGGTTGTGGTGAGGTTATAGAAACAAGCCCTATAACCATAATAGAAGGACTTGTCTGGACAGGATCAGCTGATACTGACTGGAATAATACATCAAACTGGTCATGTGGATACATCCCGACCATCTCCACACCTGTTCAGATACTTGATGTGTCAAATAAATCCGTTCTGAGTACCGGTGCAGTTGCGACAGTGAGCAATCTGACCATCGATAATAATGCATCACTCACAATCAGCGGAAATACCATCCAGATATCAGGGACAATAATAAATAACGGTACATTTGACATATCAACAGGTACGGTCGAGATGAATGGATCTGCTGCCCAGGTTATAAATGCAAACACCTTTCATAACAACACCATAAAAGATCTGATTATTAACAATGCCTCAGGAGTAACAATAGGAGGCGAATTGAATTTAACTGAAATCCTGTATCTTCAAAGTGGAAACCTCGAATCGGCCGGATACTTAACCCTTGTCTCGACAGCTTCCGGAACTGCATTAATAGATGGTTCAGGTGGCGGAACTGTAAGCGGTGATTTAACCATGCAGCGATACTTACCTGTTGGATTTGGCTATAAATATTTCAGCTCACCGTTCCAGGCAGCCACTGTGAGTGAGTTTGGTGATGATATGGACCTCACATTCTGGTTCCCGACTTTTTATGAATATGACGAGAGTCGAACTAGCTCAGGCTGGGTCGATTATACTGATCCGGCAGGTGTGCTTGAACCCATGCACGGTTATGCAGTTAATTTCGGTAATGTATCTGCTCCCAACACAGTGGATGTGACCGGTGAAGTAAATAACGGTTCACTGTCATTAACTCTTTATAATAATAACAATACCTATACCCAGGGACTCAACCTTGCAGGAAACCCCTATCCCTCGGCAATTTACTGGGATGCCGCCGCCGGGTGGACAAAAACGAATATTGATGATGCTGTTTACTACTTTAAGGCAAGTGCAACAGATGAATATGGAGGTACATACAGCTCGTATATAAATGGTATCTCAAGTGATGGTATTGTTTCCAATATAATCCCCTCTATGCAAGGATTTTTTGTGCATGTGTCAGACGGAGCTTACCCGGTTACCGGTACACTTGGAATGAATAATAATGTCAGGATCAACGACATGACCCAGGAATTTTCCAAGTCAGCAGCAGCTGAAAGCGGGAATATCAAGTCAATTCCCATTATCCGTCTTGCAACAGAATTTAAGGATGACACTACAAGCACCGATCCCATGGTTATATACCTTCATGACCAGGCTACAGAAAGCTTCGATAACGACCTGGACGCACTTAAGCTGTTGAATACAGATTTTATGGTTCCTAACCTTTATGCTACTATTGCAGGAAACAAAAAGCTATCGATAAATGCTCTACCCTCTGATATCGAGATGCCGGTGAGCATCCCCCTCGGGCTGAAGACCAACAGGAATGGAAACATTAAATTTTTCCTGCTTTATGTTGACAATTATTATTCTAATTTGAACTTATCCCTCTATGATAATTTAACAGATAACAGGCAGGGGCTTAATAATGATTCGATATATACTGTCATACTGGAGGCAGGCGAATATCACAACAGGTTCTTCCTTGAGATCATGAATGTAGCCACTGACATACATGAGCCTTCATCCGACGATTACCTCTTCGATATTTATACTTCCAATAATCTACTTAAAACTAATATATACCAGGTCCAGGGAAGTGAAGGTATATTATCTGTCTTCAACCTTACCGGGCAGATTGTATTTAATCAGATTATCCGACAGCCGGGTTATTATGAGTTCAATGCCCCCGCTTTAAGTGGAATATACATTGTTAATTATACATCTGGCGCCATGACAGGTTCAAGAAAAATAATTATAGGAAACTGATGAGAATTATTCACCTTAAAATAAAGAAATATGTAAGATCTGTTATCACACCCTTACTGGTGTTTCTATTTTGTATTTTTTCATCAGGGTTATCTGCACAGGAGGATCCACCACGACCTATTCAGGTTACAGTCACAGTCCAGCAGCTTACTTTTGGTGCTTTTACACACGGGGCTGTTGGGGGAACGGTTATTGTAGGCCAGACCGGATCAAGATCATCCACGGGTGATGTCATCTTACTGGGCCTTGGCTACCCATTCTATCCAACCCTTTACGAGATAGTTGGCAACCCCGGAACTGTCGTCTCCATCCTGAATGGACCGATCCGCAGGCTGTGGACATTATCAATAGCTGGATTGAAGAGCAGACTAATGGTAAGATAAAAGACATGCTTGACTATATTCCTGGTGACGCCGTGATGTATCTCATTAATGCTATATATTTTAATGCAGCCTGGAAATACCAGTTTGACATAGATGATACTCAGTCAGGGACTTTTCATCCTGAAGACGGCTATGATCACCAGGCCGATTTTATGAAAGTCAACGGTGCTTTCAGGTATACCTCCAACGAGGATTTTACCGCCGTGGAACTGCCTTACGGTGACAGTACTTTCAGCATGGTGGTCATGCTGCCCTACCAGGGTATAAAGACCGACGAGATAGTTGAGCAGATGGATGTTTCCACCTGGAATGAGTGGTTCAATCATTCGGAAATGACTAATGTCCAGGTCGAACTGCCCAAATTCAAATACGGATTTAAGGATCTGTTGAACGATCCCCTGATCAACCTGGGGCTGGGAGTGGCATTCTCCGGCGGTGCCGATTTCAGCCTGATCTCCCCGGGCAGTGGCCTGTTTATTTCAAGGGTAATACACCAGACTTTCATTGATGTACAGGAAGAAGGCACCGAAGCTGCTGCTGCCACTATCGTGGAACTGAGAGAATCTGCAGAACCCCAGCCAATGATATTTCGGGCAGACAGAACTTTCCTGTACCTGATAAAAGAAAACTCCACCGGAGCTTCCCTGTTCATGGGTAAGGTGGGCAAGCCGGAGTATAATTGATTGCTGCATAATCAGTTTAAAGAATTCTCTCACTTATCTTTAAATTCATTCAGGTAAAATGTTTAATTTTATACCTGTAGGGCACTTCTTTTATTCTGATTATTGTTTCATTTCCATTTTTCAATATTAGAATAAACGAATGATTAAACCGTTCAGACCTGAGTAATTAATCAAAATCGCTCCAATGAAACCTCTTAACCTTATTAAAGAGATTGCACTTTTACTGGTTTTTATTTGTGCTGCAGTATCCTGCGCCATCAATCCGGTTACAGGCCAAAGACAACTCATGCTTGTGTCTGAAGCACAGGAGGTACAGATGGGTTCAGAATACGATCCCCAGGTAATCGCTACCTTTGGTGAATATAAGGATGACAGGGCACTCTCATTTATTCAGGCCACGGCTGATGAAATGGGTAAAATATCTCATCGCCCCAACCTGAAATATCATGTAAAAATACTTGATTCCCCCGTAGTAAACGCATTTGCCGTTCCGGGTGGATATATTTACCTAACCAGGGGTATACTTGCACAATTTAATAACGAGGCCGAACTGGCTGGAGTACTTGGCCACGAAATGGGTCATATAAATGCCCGGCATTCGGTCAGCACCCAGAGTAAGCAGACAGTCGGCCAGTTGCTCCTGATAGGTGGCATGATTGCTTCGGAAGAGTTCGCGTCATATGCTCAGTATGCCATGCAGGGAATGCAATTGCTGTTTCTTAAATTCAGTCGTGATAACGAACGCCAGGCAGACCAGTTGGGTGTCGCATATTCATCACAGATAGGTTACGATGCCAACATGATGGCTGAATTCTTCCAGGTTCTCGAAAAGATGAGCATGCCGGAGGAACAGGGTGGCGTCCCCACTTTTCTGTCAACGCATCCAAGCCCGGTCGACCGGTACAACTCTGTGAAAAAAGATACAAAGATGTGGCAGGACAGCCTTAAACTGGGGACATGGAAGGTAAATACTGACAACTACCTGCAAATGATTGATGGTATTATATATGGCGAAGATCCCAGGCAGGGATATGTTGAAGGTAATACCTTTTATCACCCCGAACTTAAATTCAGGTTTTCATTCCCGGCCGGCTGGCAATTTGAAAACCTGCCGACCCAGGTAAATATGGCCCCATCCGACGGGAAGGCCCTGGTTGTTTTTACCCTTGCCCCCGGATCTTCATTGAATGAAGCTGCAAGCTCATCACTTGAACAGCTGCAACTAAAACCTCAGGAAAGTTATAATACAACCATCAATAACCTGCCTGCCTTGGTAACGTTGTCCAAGCAGGTATATCAGGACCAGACTACGGGCCAGCAGCAAGCAAACATGATAATGTCCTGTTTCATAGATTACGAAAACACTTTTTATGTTTTTCATGGTGTTACTGCTGAGGCGGATTATAATACGTACAGCGACACTTTTGTGGCAACCATGTCTAACTTTTCCAGGTTAACCGATCCTGAAAAGTTAAACAAGAAGCCTGTCAAAATCCTGGTTAAGAAAGTCCAGCGCACAGGTACACTTGCCGATGCCTTCAAATATTATGGTATACAACAGGATAAGATGGATGAGCTGGCCCTGCTCAACAACCTTGAACTGAATGATAATGTACAGACAGGAAGGCTGATTAAAGTGATTGGATACTAAAGCGTCCCGCAAAATATAATTGTAGTCAAAATGATAGTTAACCAGACACGTATAATTTACTGGTTTAAAGCAGTGATATTATTATTTCTGACCTTCAATGTTAATAATATTGCAGCCCAGGTGACAATCTCTGAAAAGGAATGGGTAATTCCCACATACCAGGTGGCTCCTGCGGATAAAAATCCCATGTTTTTTAAGAATGAATCATACCAGGGCGCATCCAGGCATATTTACCCTTACGCTTTAAATGATGTCTTCTCGACAAAAAAGGTGGATAAGGCGTGGAAGGCCATAATACTGGAAAACGAGTATATTAAGCTAAGTATAACCCCGGAAATCGGTGGTAAAATATATTATGCTACTGATAAAACTAATGGTTATAATTTCATTTACAAAAACGATGTTGTCAGGCCGGCATACATTGGAATGACCGGTGCCTGGGTATCAGGTGGTATTGAATGGGATGTACTGCATCATCACAGGGCTTCAACCTTTTTACCTGTTAATTATGATCTGGTTGAGAACGAAGATGGTAGTAAAACAATCTGGATCGGCGAAACCGACCTCCGTCACCGCATGAGATGGACTATCGGAATTACTGCATTCCCCGGAAAATCTTATTTCCGGGCTGAGGTTAAAATCCATAATGCCACTCCTTATACACATTCATTCCTTTACTGGGCTAATGTGGCAGTACATGCAAATGAGAATTACCAGGTAATATTCCCCCCGGGTGTACAGTTTGCTACGTATCATGCTAAAACAGCCTTTACACACTGGCCTGTTTCCAGGGAAGTTTACCTGGGCCAGGATTTTACAGATGGTGTGGATGTAAGCTGGTGGAAAAATTCAGTGAGTTCAGCTTCATTTTTTGCACATGACCTTAAGGAGGATTTCATGGGAGGATATGATCATGGTAAAAATAGCGGAACAATACATATCGGTGATCATAATATTGTTAAAGGGGCCAAATTGTGGGAATGGGGATCAGGTGCACGAGGACAGGCTACCGAGGCAATCCTGACTGAAAATGCAGGACCTTATCTTGAATTAATGACCGGTGCTTATTCCGATAACCAGCCTGATTACAGCTGGATCAAACCTTACGAACTGAAAATTGCAGAGCAATACTGGTACCCGGTAAGGGATATCGGGGGGTTCAAAAATGCAAATCTTAATGGTGCTGTAAATCTGGAAAAAAGGGAAGACAATAATGTATTCCTTGGATATTATTCAACACAGAAAATTGACAGTGCTAAAATTGTCCTGACAAATAATGATGAAGTTATATTTGAAAAAACAGTGGGAATATCACCGGAAGTTGCTTTTGCTGAATTAATAGAAGCAGTGGAGGCACTCAAAATTACTGATCTTTACACCGAAATGGTGAATGCAGAAACCGGCGAAGTGCTTGTCTCATATAAACCGGTTGAAAATGAATATACTGAAGAACTCCCTGAAACAGTTAAGAGCCCCCCTCTGCCAGAAGATATAGCAACTGTAGAAGAAGTGTTTTTAACCGGTAAGAGAATCGAACAATTTTATAATCCCAGGATTAATCCAATGGATTATTATGATGAAGCCCTCAAACGTGATCCCGGTAATATACGTGCGAATATAGCAGTTGGCAATATTCTGCTTAAGAATGGTGATTACACTAATGCCAGGAAATATTTCTGTAAATCCATAACCAGGTTGACTAAGGATTATACCAGGCCATCAGATTGTGAAGCCCTGTACCTTGAAGGAATAACATTAAAAGCACTGGAATTGTATGATGAAGCAATCGATACACTCTACCGGGCTACCTGGGATTATGCCTTTCATTCAGCAGCTTATTTTGAACTGGCAGGGATATCTGTAATGAAGGGTGATTTTATTAAAGCTCTTGAGGAGATTAATGAGTCGCTGGCAATAAATACCAGGAATAATAGTGCAATATGCCTGAAAGCAGCAATCCAGAGAAGAATGGGTGATTATGAAGGTGCTTCAAAGACACTGGAATCAATTCTTAATACCGATCCGTTGGATTTCAGGGCTTCAAATGAATCATACCTGATAGCAAAATCCTCGGGTAACCAGCTTCAATCCTACAATGAACTTACTGTTCTGAACAAGAAAATGAGAGACTTCGACCAGAATTACATCGGGCTTGCAACAGGATATATCAACGATGGATTGTACGAAGAGGCAGAGGATGTTCTTCTACGTTTCAAAGGAAAGAACCCGATAGTAAGCTATTACCTGGGTTATTTAGAAGATAGAAAAGGGAACAGCACAGAAGCTGAGATATATTTTAAAGACGGGTCAGGGCAACCGGTTGATTATTGTTTTCCGTTCCGTCTTGAAACCATAAAAGTCCTTGAAACAGACCTGGAATACAATCCTTCAGACGGAAAGGCATATTATTACCTTGGTAACATTCTGTACGAAAAACAACCTGGGAAAGCAATCACATCCTGGGAAAATGCGGTGAAATATGATCCCGGCCTGGCCATTGCGTACCGTAACCTGGGCTGGGCATATTACCAGCACCAGGATGATGGACATAAGGCAATAAATGCATATGAAAAAGCAATTGAGCTTAACAGGAATGAGCCGATATATTATGTGGAGCTTGACCGACTGTACGAGATGAGCAATACACCCATTGACAAAAGGCTCAGGTTATTTGAAGGCAATAACCATGTTGTAAGCAAACGTGAAGATGCTTTTGCCCGCCAGATTGCTGTGCTTACCCTTGCAGGAGAAGCCGGTAAAGCAGTGGAATATCTATCAGGGCAAGAATTCACTTTCCATGAGGGAAGTTCGGGAATAAGGGATGTAATAATTGATGCTTACCTGGTACTTGGTTTGGAATATATGAAAGAAAAGCAGTATCAAAAAGCTCTTGAGACTTTTCTGCAGGCCGGAGTGCCGGAAGAAGAAGCGAGTGGAAGCAGATTGGGGAACAGGAACATTCAGGTTAATTATTATATCGGCCTGGCTTATGAGGCCCTGGGAAATCAAACAGAATCACTTGGTTATTTTACCTCCTGTTCAGAACCAGAATCACAGAACAGTGGATTTATAAGGTACTTCGAGGGGTTGGGCAATCTTAAGCTTGGAAAGATGGAAGAAGCTTCAGAAATCTTTAACTCCTTGATTACAGATGGGGAAGAACAGATCAACAGGGGCATATCCCCCGGTGAGGATTTCTTTGCCAAGTTCGGTGCCCGGGAAGCTGAAAATGCAAGGTTATCAAATGCGTACCTGCTCATTGGACTCGGCTATAAAGGTCTTGGCGAAAAGAAACTTGCAGCTGAGAATCTTAATAAAGCTGTTAAACTGTCCGCAGGTAATCTTTACGCTAAACTTGAACTGCATGATTTGTAATAATCCCTGAATTCTTATCAAATTCTGGTAACCATTGATCAAATAAACCTTTTCGTCAAAAAATATATAAATTAGACCTCCTGGATTTTGTATTATGCTGATATTCTACTCTTTAAAGTAGCTGAAATTACCAAACCACTCTGGATTCTGCCGGATGCCTGGTCAAAATCCTTTCTTTTTTGATGAATAAACCCATTATTCATGTAAACAGAATAAATATGTTGATTTTCGTCAGAATTACTTAGACCAATAAGCTTAAACCCCCATCCAAACATCCCACCTGCAGGGCATTTGCGATTTGCACATAGTGCCCTAATACCTTAATTTTACTTCAGGATTTCAAGCGTAAAATGAATGTGAAAAAGTCATGTCTAACTAAATCAAATAACATGACAAAAGGAAAGACTTTTCGTAATGGAGCTTTAGCAGGTGCAGCTATAGTTGTATTTGCTTTAATCTCCTTGTCGGCTGTAAGAGCCACCAGGGAATCCAGATATTTTGAGTCAGAGTATATAGCTTCAGAAGAAGCATATCGCACGGTAGTTAATGAGAACAGGCATTTAAAAGATTCATTAACCCATATTTACGAAAACCTTGATGAAATCTACAAATTCACCTGGCAGAATATTGATTTCTGGTTGGACTACTATCAGGTAAAATTTCAGAGGGTGGCAAAAGCCCAGATTATATTGGAAACTGATGCGCTAAAATCGAAGATTTGCCTGAAGAACAATAATCTTTTTGGAATGAAAATGGCAAAATACAGGCCAACCACAGCAAAGGGCATTCGTTATAAACATGCTTACTATGATAATTTCATAGAGTCCATTAGAGATTATAAGCTGTACCAGGACTATTTTGATGTTGAGAACTGTCCTGATGAGTATAGTTATCTGAAGATGCTGGAAAAGAACCGTTATGCAAAAGCATTACATTATGTATCAGCATTACGCATAATTATGGAAAGAGAATTTCCAGAGGAAAACTGACACTATAAAATAAAAAAATAGGCAAGGAACAAATTAGTTAGCACAATGATTGATAATGACTATCCACATATTGAAGAAGAAGATGGATTCTCAGTTTACGATGCAGAAACCGCATTCTCTTATAATCAACATGATGTAGAAGATAATATAGAGGATGATGAAACATGGTGGTATACATCAAAATATTCTCCTGTATCCTGTGAGGAAGAAGATATTGGTACCTTAACATGCCGGGAAGAAACCGCCTGGGGGGGATGTCTTGACGGAGCTGGTGATGAATGGTGGTATTATCTTGAAGTTAATGAAATGTTGGATGAAATAACCGGTCTTCCGGTGCCGGTAGCATCAACAGAGACTATCTGGGCAGGTGAGTTTATCGATATTGGTACTGTTACTTATGATCCTGAATTAAACATTATTATAATCGATTTAACAGCTGGATGGAAATTACAGGATGTGGAAGAACCTGTTAAAATACAGGGATATGATGTTTTACCCTCAGATACACCCCCTGCAGGATTTTTCACATCTTATAAGGGAAAAGCAACGGATGTAAAAGTTGCCCCGTACAAATATTACGCTATACACCTGGATGTACAACTCGGTGTATAAAAATCCAACATATTTGGAATGATGCATTAATGGATTATTGGATTAATGCCTGCCTGACGGCAGACAGGGAATGTTGAATTGATTGTCATTCATGGCCTGATAATTCCCATGGAATAACTATATTTATTAACAATAATTATGAAACCACCGTAGGGGATGTCTCAAAAGCCATCTAACCACCCCGTCCTCGACCTAACGGTCGGGACACCCCTCCTTTCAAAAGGAGGGGAAATTATTGATTATCAATACTATAACTTTCTCCTCCTCTAAAGAGCTCTAAAGAGGAGGAGTACCCCGAGTACTCGGGGGGAGGTGGTGTACTTTCAAGACAGCCCCCACAAAAAACATCAAAATTGACCAACAACATCCTCTGCTATGGTGAAATGTTATGGGATGTATTTCCCGATGAGGCAGTTCCGGGAGGGGCTCCCATGAATGTGGCTATAGGCCTCAGGAAACTCGGTGCCAATGTTTCCTTTTTAAGCAGTTGCGGACACGACACTTTGGGAGAAGAACTTTTAAAATACCTGGAGGGAAATGGCATCTCTACGAATCTCATCAGGAAGAATGATTACCCTACCGGGGTTGTAAATGTGCACCTGTCAACAGATAACGATGCCACGTACGATATTGTTTTCCCCTCAGCCTGGGACTACATTCAGAAACCTGATAATATACCGGTTTTCGATGTGCTGGTATACGGAAGCCTTTCAAGCAGGAATAAAACTTCCTTTGATACACTCAAAACACTGCTGGAACAGGAGGCTCTTAAGATCTTCGATGTAAATTTCCGGCCCCCATATATTGACCAGGATACGACTGAACTGCTTCTGATGAAAGCCGACATCGTAAAAATGAACCACGAGGAACTATTCGTGATTTTAAAATGGAGTGGGCAGGACTCAAACAATCCGGAACAGGCAGCAGATCTCGTTTATCAAAAATACGACATCAAAGTACTGTGTGTAACCCTTGGTTCAGAAGGAGCTTTTTTACAAACAGGCCGTGAAAAACTTTACCAGAACGGATTCAAGGTTAAAACAATTGACACAGTGGGAGCAGGTGATGCTTTTCTTGCTGGTTTTATCCATAATTATATTGAAAACAAACCGCTGAATGAAACCCTGGAGCTTGCATGCCGGCTGGGGGCTTATGTAGCATCACAGAAAGGGGCAAATCCCCCTTTTCATTTGCCATCTTCAAACAATTAACTCAAGGTTATGATGGGCAGCCGCAAGCAACGGGCGTGTCCACACTCCGTATTTACAGGCCTGTTCGCAATAACCTTCGCAGTTGATGCATAACTCCGAGGGTTTGTTCAGACCAAGTGTGGCATATTTTGTCATAGCCCTTTTTTCCTGCTTCTTCACACTGAAATAATAATTATACCTGAGGATCTTATTCACCGGAAAATGGTGGGGACATGCAGCCTCACAATCATTGCAACCTATTCGGCATACCGTATGACCAAGATGTTTGTGAAATCCGCTAAGCACTGATTTATCATTTGCGGTAAGCTTCTGGCCTGACAGCTGTAGCATGTTTTCGATTTCATCAAAATTCTGAAAGTCCCAGAGTGTTGTGTGCGCCCGGGGGTTTGACAAAACATATTTTGAAGCAGCTTTTTTCAACTCATTCTCGTCGCTTATCCCGTACCTGGTAAAAAAAGTCTTTGCCTGCTCGTTCATTATTTTATACTTATCATAATATGCCTGTAGAAAAGCGTCAGCTTCCTTACCTTCTTCAGCCATCCTTTCCATCCGGCTTTCGAATATGTTAAAAATATGTACAGGATTTGATTTCATTATCATTGTTGCTATACCCAGCTTATCACATTCATCAAGTATTTTTTCTGCTATATCGGCATTCACAAAGTTGTATGCAAGAAGTATAACATCAAACCGTCCGTCTTCTATTGCAGACATTAAAATGGTATCGAGGCTTTCCTCAGTATTATAGGCCCAGTTATTACCATGACATGATACCCCCACATGCCTCACCCTGCCTTCTTTCTTTAACTGCTCCATTGCTGAATGAAAAGCCTCATCCTTTAATATTGCCGAATTCTCTGCGGAATGAATCTGTATGCAATCGATATAATCTGTCTGAAGCCTTTCCATGGCCTGGTATGAACGCTCAAGAACTTCTTTTTTTGAAGGAAACTCCTTTTCAGTATACAGTTTGCTGTTGATAAATATCTTACTGCGATCAAAATCCTGGAGAACACGCCCTATTATCCTTTCACTGTTTCCGTTCATATATGTTTCACCCGTATCTATCAGGTTAACACCCCTTTCCAGCAAGGCTCTCAGAACAGCTTCATTTGTGGGAGCTCCGCTGCCGAAGTCCGATACCTTGAAGCCTGTTTTACCAAATTTGCGGTATTCCTTTATAGAGGCAGGTTCATGGCATGTGCCCTGACTATCGGCAGCAAATGTTGAAGCCGATGCCAGGCCTGCGCCAATTGTACTTAAAGATGCTCTTTTTATAAATTTCCGGCGATTGATTTTTGAAGATTCCATAATGCGGATTTTAATTGATCAGGGAAAATACGAAAACTTAATTATGATTTATTATTTATTAGTGATTATTTATTCTTTAAGTTGAGGAGTTTAGGGGTTTATATGTTGAGGTGTTGAACTGTTTAATTGTCCCGAAAAGCTCTGCTTTTCGAGGATCCTCGAATCAATAGATTCGGGATTGAATTGGGATCTATTCAAGTGTATTCCGTTACTTGAAAATTCTTACTTTATCCTTAACCTCTGTACTCTGCGCTCTGAGCTCTGTGATAATAACGGAACCTTTATCCCTTAACTTTGTTTTATATCAAAAAGGGTGATATTTATATTATACATGAAAATTCTTGTCCTATGCACAGGCAACAGCTGCCGCAGCCAGATGGCAGAGGGATTTTTGAAATCCTTAAATCCGTCTTTAGATGTATTCAGTGCAGGAACTAAACCTTCTGATAAAGTACATCCAAAGGCAATAATGGTTATGAATGAGATCGGGATTGATATTTCCAGCCATAGCCCGAAACCTGTTGATAATTTCTTGCAGGATTCATTTGATTACTTAATTACTGTATGTGACGATGCAAAAGAAAATTGCCCTGTTTTTACCGGTAATGTTAAGCACCGCATGCATATTGGTTTCCGGGATCCTGCAAAAGCAACCGGAACAGAAGAAAAAATTATAAGAATATTCCGTGAAATCAGGGACCAGATCAGGAAAGAAATGGAACAACTGCCAAATCATCTGATTAAAAACCCCAACCTCTAAACCTCTAAACATCTAAACTACTAAACTACTAAACTAATTCTCTACCGTCTTTTGTGCAATAGTTACTATCAGAGTTTTGACCTTCATACTATAATAAATTATACCTTCAAGGTTATCCGGTAATCCTAATCCTATCTGGTAAATACTGTCATATCCTGGCTGCCAAAGAGTAGCAATGTTAACATCCAAATAACTTTGCGTCATCAGACGAACATCCATTCTCACTAAATCAAAATTATAGGAAGCAGGTAATCCTATTAAAATACTTTTAGCAATACCACCTCCTTCCAAAGTTATCAATGTATCATTTTGAAAATAACCATCTGTCCTTTCAATAAGATCATCAGCCAATAAATTACAATATTTCTCAATTAATGCTTTTTCATCTTCCTGTGCATATGCTGCAATTGGTAACACAATTACCAGAAATAACACCAATACCCGTTTCAATCTTCTTGCTTTTGTTTTACAAAATACGAATTCCAGTTTGATAGGCAAGATACTACTTAGAAACCAGAGATGCTAATACGGAGCGAGCTCACCGAAGGCAATGATGAGAAGTGACAATATTGTAGGGCTGTCTCAAACTAAAACTTTATAGGACCTATAAAAAATATATTTGAACCACATAAGACAACAGAACATCATTGTCTCTCACAGGGCGAGAAACTAATATCACCGTGAACACCACTTTTTTACTCTATGATACTCCGTGGTGAAAAATAATTATTCAATACTCCAGGATAGTGCCTGCTTGTAAGACAGCCTTTCTAAATCCTGGAGATTCTCTTCTCTATGAAGCGGCTTTTACCGATTTGACAATATCTGTAGTAAAAATTAAAATGGCTATTGAGCCGAGAATGGCAGGAATAATATAAACGTCTTCATATTTCACTGACCCAAACCAGTGACCGAAAACAGGAGAACCCAGCCAGGCACCAATCCATCCAAAAATTACTTTAGAGACAAATGAATTCCAACCCGGCCTGACATAATACTTGAATACAAAATGCATAATAACTGAGACCACAAGACTGACCCCCAATAAAATGATAAAACTGATGAAGTTCATTCCAATCATGATTAAATCCTCCAAATTTTTAAATTAAACATAATGTTAACTTTAGAATATCTCGAATATATTTATAAGGGCCAGTTGAATTTAAATAAATGTTTACTTTTTACGATAATATGAAAATTTTCCCGAAGCAATTTATGAAAATCTTTCTTTAAAGTCAATTTTTAATGAGCCTTCCAAATTCATCTGTATATAAGTTAAGAAATTAAAAAATAAAACCCGTTTATGCTGAACAATATTAAAAACAAAGGCGCCTGGTGTGGCACTTCTAAAATCTTTCACTTGTGAAGTTATTCTTTAACCGCAGGAGAGATTTGTTAAGTTTCCAATATTTTGATTATCTTTTTATTCTGATTTTGGAGCCAGGCAGGAAGCCTGATAAAAAAAGTTGAAATAATCCTGAAGACAATGAAAAAGTTCATTATCATTTTACCATTAATGCTTATTACTGTTTGCGGCTATTCACAGTTCGAACATAAAATGAGTGTTAATCTTTCTTTCGGAGGTTTTAAAACTTTCGGCTATGCAACAGGGGAAGATGAATATACTCCACTGCAAATGCCTCATTACAGACCCGGGATAAAAGTTGATGCCGGCCTTCAATATAATATCAATCGACGGTTTTCAGCAATGATCTATTCCGGGATTATGTATTCCTGGAGCTGGAAGTATGTGGATGATGATGATAACGACTGGCTCTTCTACGAATTACAGGATCCTGTAACAGAAGCCGTTCTTGAAGATGGATATAATGAGCTTAAATTTTTTAACGTCAGCGCTGGAATAATAACCAAGATGTATATCTCACCCGGTAAAAAATGGAATCCTTATATTTTTGCCGGGATAAATTTTAATCATACCAAAGCATACTATGCAGATAACTGGTGGTATGATTCGAAAATGCTTGGCTTACTCTCTCCTGATGACACAGAACCATATAGCCCGTTCCTGGAATACAATAACGGTATCGGATTTATTCCCGGCGTAGGTATTGAATACAGCCCCGGAGACAGATACAGTTTTATCATTACCTCAGGTTATTCTTTGATCCTGTTAAAAGAAGAAAATTTCGAAGATCCCCTTCTTACTGAGCATTTTAATGCTGTATTCTTACAGGCCGGAATACGATTTAACTTTTTGAAGTCAAAAACCTTATAAAAATGCGTTTGAAATTTTTACTTGTTTCTGTAGGAGTATTACTGCAGTTTTCACTGAATGCGCAGTACAATTTTAATATAAAACGGACATATAGTGAAACCAGTCACCAGATATTTAATGCTAATTATAATACCACTGGGAAATACATAGTAACTTCCGGTTCTGATAATAATATATTAATATGGAATGCTGAGACCGGGATCATATTTAAAACACTGGCCGGATTAAAAAAACGCCCGAATGACGTTGTTTTCGATGAAGAAAATAGCGTGCTGGTATCAGGAGGAGAAGATAATGAAATAACAATCTGGGATCCGTTAACTTCAAATATTTCAGCTACACTTACCGGTCACAGGGCTGCTGTGAAATCTCTTTCAATGAATCCCGATGGCAGACTCCTTGCTTCAGGAAGTGCTGACAGGACAATCAGGATCTGGGATATTAAGAATAAGAACCTCATCTATGAATTGAAAGGCCATAAAAATGAAGTTAATGCTGTCTGCTTCAGCCCTGATGGTTCACTTCTTGTTTCCGCAGGTGCCGATAAAACTATAATTATCTGGAATGTTGCCAGTGGTAGTATTCTCAGATCCAGACAGGTTCATTCCGGCTGGATCCGGGATGTGGAATTCAGCCCCGATGGAAACATGATTGCCAGTTGTGGAGATGATGATCTGATTATTATAAGTAAAACTTCCGATTTAAGTTTAATTAATACATTGAAAGGGCACAGAGATTGGGTTCAGACAATAGATTTCAGTCCTGATGGTAAATATCTTTTAAGTGGAGGCCACGACAGGCGAATTATGCTCTGGGATGTTGCTTCAGGTAAAATGCTGTTACAATCCGAAAGACAGCATCAGATTATTCTTTCCGTAGATTTTAACCCGGTTAAGGCAGATTTTATCTCCTCCAGCCTGCTTTCTGAAAAACTTGAAACATGGGCTGTTTCAGGCATTGATGATTCGTTCCCGATAAGCCTTGCTGAAAAAAAACTGGCCGGTCAACCACCTGATACAACAGTTAAGGTTATTGCACAGAAAGAAACGGATGAAGTACAGGAAGATGTTGAAATACCTGTTGCCAGACCATCCGTTCCTGAAAATTCAGTAATTGAAATATTATCACCCATACACCAGGAGGGAATAATAAACCATGATAAAAGCAGTATTTTCCTCATTGGACGTGTAAATGATCCTGAAAGCACTGGTGCAATCATGATCAATAAGAACTGGATAACCCTTTCGGAAGCCGGGATTTTTGAATTCAAGATGAACCTGGTAAAAGGTGCAAATCCCGTTAATCTCGTTACTGTCAATAAGATGGGAAAGATGACTGAGATGAATATGGTAATCAACTGTTCAGCAGATAATGCTTCTGCTGAGGCACCCGGGGTACCTGATATATACAGGAGTAAATATTATGCCCTGCTGATTGGTGTTAATGATTATCAGAGTGATGAGATAGCTGATCTCGACAATCCCATTAAAGATGCCGAACATCTATATAATGTGCTTTCGACAAAATACACCTTTGATCAGGATAATATCTATCTCCTTAACAATCCTACACAGAGCGAAATAATTATCAAACTGGATGAACTTTCACGTGAACTGACATCCGATGATAACCTTCTTATTTTTTTTGCGGGTCATGGCTACTGGGACAACCAGGGAAATGTCGGTTACTGGTTCCCGGCTGATGCTTCAAGGGGCAGCACTGTTAACTGGTTCAGGAACAGCACCCTCAGGGACTTTATAGGGAGTATTCAAACCAAACATACTCTTCTTATTGCCGACGCCTGCTTCAGCGGGGCAATTTTTAAAACAAGGGCAGCTTTTGATGAAGCGCCACAGGGCATTGAAAAACTGTATGAACTGCCAAGCAGGAAGGCAATGACAAGCGGGAATCAGGAGGAAGTGCCTGATGAAAGTGTTTTTATAAAATATCTTATTAAACGGCTTGAAGATAATGAGGAAGATTTCCTGACTTCCGAGCTGTTATTCAGCAGCTTCAAAACGGCAGTCATGAATAACAGTCCAACGGTTCCCCAGTTTGGAGTTATTCAGAATGTAGGCGATGAAGGCGGGGATTTTGTTTTTATAAAACGTTAAATTAAGTTTACTAATGTGGTCCAGCATAATTAGGGGCACTGCAACTGAAAATGCACATACACTGCCATACAAGGAATATAGAATTTTAAAAATCAATCATGTTTATTTCAGTATTTATGCTTGGATCTTTTTAATGATTGTTCTCATTATATGTATAACTGTATTGGCAATTCTTTGGATAAGAACAAGAGCAAAGATCAATTCCGGAGAGAAAAATGATAGCTGTAAGTCCGGCACCATTTTTATTATTATTGGTATTCTGTTAATAATAGTGTCGGTGCTGTTAAATATCAGCATGCTTTCAGATAGCCTGCAGGATTACATGATTCTCCGGACTATTTCCCTGATGACATCTGAACCTCTAAGAGCGGCAATAATTGCAGCAATGCTCATAGGAATCACAACGCTTATCGCTGGTATACGCATTAAATGGGCAGACAATACATTGCATTTAAGATAACCAATAATTCCAAGAACCGCCGGAGGTCCTGCCCCGACAACGAAGTTCGTCGGGGGGTAAATAACAATAGTCGACCGGAGCGAAGACCCTGACCGACCAAAGGGAGCGTCAGGGCCACAGTGGAATAATCCCTTTTACTTATTTAAGCCATAAGGGCCTATTATTACTTTAATATTTTTAATTTTACTGACATAAGCCATTAATTAAAACCAGAACGAGATGAAATATTTGTATCTGACTATTATCTGTAGTATTATTTCAATATTTACTTCCGCTCAAACCGGAAAAGTTTATAATAACCTTTCATTTAAAAGTGAAATACTGGAGGGGGATCGTAAATACGCTGTTTACCTGCCACCCGATTATGAAGTATCCGAAAGGAGCTATCCTGTTCTTTATCTTCTGCATGGTGCCGGTGATGATCAGACCGGATGGATCCAATTTGGTGAAGTGTTGCATATTGCAGATAAAGCCATTGCAGAAGGGAAGGCCACACCGATGATAATAATTATGCCTGATGCCAACACAGGCGTGCGTGGTTATTTTAACGATATTGATAATGAATGGAGATATGAAGACTTCATTTTCGAAGAGCTGATACCTTGTGTCGAGTCGACATATCGCATCAAAGGCGAAAAGCGTTACAGGGCTGTCGCAGGCCTTTCAATGGGAGGAGGAGGATCATTCATGTATGCCCTGCACCATCCCGAAATGTTTTCCTCGGCCTGTCCCCTGAGTGCATATATCGGGCCCCTCTCGTTTGAGGCTTTTAAGGAAAGATATACCAGGGAAACTAAGGGCCATAGGGATGAAATACTGCGGGAATATTTCGAAAACCACAATGCTCTTTCATTGCTGGAGAAAGTTCCGGCTGAAAAAATAAAATCCATACGGTGGTTTATTGATTGCGGAGATGATGATTTCCTGTATGAAGGCAACAGCCTGGTGCATATTGCCATGCGCAAAAAGGAAATACCGCATGAGTACAGGATGCGTGACGGCGGACATACCTGGACATATTGGAGGGAATCACTGCCCGTGGTACTTGAATTTGTATCACAGGCTTTTCATCAGTACTAGAAAAAATCCTTAATCTGATCAATAAACCCTGAACCCTGACCGACCAAAGGGAGCGTCAGGGCCACAGTCACACCTGTGCGTTAAAGGAGTATTCCCATCACAACAAGGTAATGGCGAGTTGCAGTAATTTTAAATAATTGTTATCCGTCTGCCTACAGCATCACCCTTCGATGCGCCCTTCCCCTTCGACAAGCTCAGGGCAAGGGGCTTACTCCCAACTATGCTCTTCGAGCTTCGTCGTGCAGGCAGGGACCTTTGGCCACTACATTAATTTGTGTAACATCTACGTATATTGATAATAGTTTAATGCTTTATCTCATCTCTCGCATTTCACCTTTTAGTTTGGGGACCTTTGGCCGGTGGTAGTAAAATGTTATTATCGCAAATATTGAAAATGTCAATGTTTATCGATAAATGGTCGGAATTGGTGTGCTTATTAAGCAGGCTCAAATTTTGCAGAAACGAATACTTCTTTCTACTGGCAGGTTACCCGAACTGGTAGATTAACCCAGGGTCCCTGAGTCTGAGGGCCTGAACGTAGTGAAGGACCGAAGAGTCGAAGGGTGATGAATTTCGCGTCGCCCTTTTGAAATAGTTTCTCTCGACCATAATATTATAAAAACCCACTGAAAAGGGGTTCTGAATGCCACCTGTCTTTTATGATGGGTGGCTTTTTATTTCATTATCAATAGTAACCGGATAAATAACATTTGCCCTATCTATTTTGACCATCTGCATCAGCTAAGTGAAAGTGGTACATATACCATTTTCAACCTTGTAAAGGCGGACACGTGTCTCATAAGTTTATCCCTTTCGCTTAATGGAATTGCGCAGATGGCGAGTAAGGATAGAAAGAAAAGTACAGTTAATAGAACTTGAATTTTCATAAACACCTCCTATAAAATTATTACTATTGTGAATATATACCTATTGATTAAAGTCTTTCATTTACAACATTATTATATATTGATCCAAAATAGAACCTGAATCCTATTTCACCTCCAAATTGAAAAGTTGTCGGAAGTTTCCTGGAATTAAGAAGTAATTCTTCAAGAGACACCTCATCTTTAGGTAAATAGAGCTGGCTATGTATACTCTCAGCTGATACCTCAAGAAATAGGGATAAACCTCTGGATATCCTTAATGAAATATCTGCTTCTGCATTGAGGTTATAGTTTTCCAGAGCTGAGAGGTAGCCTTCATAACCACACTGGACATCAACCTCGCCCCATGGTTGAACCATTTCAAGCTGAACAACCAGATTATGCTCCCAGAGAGATTCCTGCATTTTGCCTAAAAATGTTGTATCCATATAATTATAGTAGGCAGGACCGATATGATATGCAATCGTAAATGTTTTCTGATCAGCATCCTTCCAGTTAAAAAAATTGTATTCAATTGCCGGCTTTAAATCTATATTAAAATCCATATTTAGATAGGTGCTGCGATTTGCATTCAGGAAAAGACCTGTCGACCAATGATCAGTGATTGCGTAAATTGCCCTAAGCAGGGCCTCATCAACAATATTAATGGATTTATAGGTTTCCCCATCACTCTGCTCATAGATTCTGGTTGAGTTTTGATGAGAAAAAGAGTTCCTGATCAGCCATTTATCAGTAATCCTGTCAGCCTGTATTGTCCCTGAATAACTCACACTGGATTTGCTCTCTTCCAGATCCCATCCTCCGGTCCCTGTAAGCCTGAAGACCCAGTGATTCCATGGATCCCTGACAGTAACTTTAGGTTCAGATGCATTCCCCTCAATACCAGTATAACCTATTTCAATCTGCTCAAGGAATTCCGATTCATTTAAATAATGGAGCAATCCGATTTCAAGTGCTTTTCTGAACCTGATGCGCTGGGTATCATCAGTGTCATTAAGATCTCTGATGAAAGAGTGCTGGAAGTCAATTCTTTCTCTATCTGAACCGCTATAGAAATTCAGGAAGTACCTTCGACCTCCGTTACCCAGCATTACTCTTGTCGCAATGACCTGAATATCTGCAAGCTTAGGGTCATTTACAAAATCAACATACTGTATATTCCTCCTCTGGTAATCGAAATCCTTGATCTCTCCTTCAAGATAAACACGCAGTTTTACATTTGATCGTAAAGAATCACCGGTATCCTGTGCATTGGTGGTTTGAAAGGAACTTAGGTATATCAATATACATACAGCAAAAAAAAATTTCATAAGGATTCGTTTATAGGTAATATTCTCCGAACAATATTGTTTACGGGTATTAATTTTTCAATAAAGAAAGTTCCAAAATCTAAAGAAATTTTAAAGGGGAATTCCAAGGGTAAAAATATGCATGGCCTTTAGGTGTTCGAATTATTCTGCTCACTTAAGTTTGCCTCATGAGCTCACTGCGTTCGGTTATTAACGGTCGGCCCTTCGCAGTCGGCTCGCACTTGATTATGAGGTTGAATAATAAGCTGGTAAACAGTTGCTTAATTTGAGATAATTAGATAAATTGCAGAATGCAATGATCTCAAATAATGAGTATCATCCCTGATATGGAAGATATATATGTAATTGTACATTTACACACACTTTAGGTACAAGCAATTTATTTAATGAATTTTTCTTTATCCTATAATGCAACTCTGTAAAAATTCTCTTGTCTTTGATATCGGGGCCAATTTAGGGTTCTTAAAAGACATGTTATGAATAAAAGATATACTTACAAAGAGATTTTCTTTTCACTGGTAATACTTCTTATTTCTGTACTACCAGTTGCTGGGCAGGAAGCAGAAACTGAATACGAGCACAGGACATTCCAGTTTACATTCCTCTTTCCCCCTCTGAGTACCAATGGAATTAATAATATCAATTGCATAAATGACTTCTCCATCAATCCTTTCATAGGACTTTCAGGAGGAGTTGGAGCATTTGAAGCTGCAGGCTTTATTAATATAGACCGCAAGAATGTAACAGGTATTCAGGTCGCCGGGTTTGGTAATACAGTCGGGGACTACGTAAATGGCGTTCAGGCAGCGGGTTTTTATAATGTCAATGGTACATTTATGGAAGGCGTACAGGCCGCAGGTTTTATAAATGTTGCAGGCTCAGATGTCAGAGGTGTGCAGGCAGCAGGTTTCATTAATTTTACCGGGAGAAAACTGAATGGTGTGCAGGCTGCAGGTTTTATGAATATTGCCGGTGAGACAGCTACCTCAGCACAGGCTGCAGGTTTTGGGAATGTTTCAGTTTCCGGATCGGCAGATTTCCAGGCATCTGGTTTTTTTAACGTGGCTACAGAAGTGGAAGGAGCACAAATTGCAGGTTTTGTCAATGTTGCCGGGAAGGTAAAAGGTGTTCAGATTGCCGGATTCATAAATATCTGTGATTCTATTGAAGGAGCGCCTATCGGATTCATAAGTATAGTTAAGCAGAATGGATACAGGAGGCTTGAGATATCAGTAAGTGAAATACAGTACCTGAATCTCTCATACAAGATGGGAGTAAAAGAATTATACACAATTTATTCATTCGGAAAACCATTTGGAGACCGCAGCCGATGGATGTATGGAGCCGGTCTCGGAACAGAATTAGATCTATCGGACAGATTATTACTGAACATCGAAGGGACAGTGCACCAGGAATTATGGGTAGCCAACCCTGAAATCAACCGTTTCCTCTATATTGACCGTGTAAACCTCTATAGTACTGCAAAATTCATATTTGCTTGGAAGACTAATAGCAGGGCATCATTACATCTTGGTCCTACATTCAATGTAGGTGTAAGTGGAGATGATACAAACTCAATCATTTCAGATCATGAATTAATTGCACCATACTCATTCCTGAAATTTAGATCACCTTTTAATAATACAACAACACAGATCTGGTTCGGATTCCAGGGTGGAATAAGGTTCTGATTAACACAAACTTTGTAAACTTTATATACTTATATAGTATTTTCGTCTCCGAACCATGATACTATGAAATATGTCAGCAAAAGAATTCAAGGTTAACAAGAACCAATTGCTTATTTAAAGAGCCATTAGTATCAATTTTGTCCCTAGCCAATTCTAAACTCCCCTGCATCTCTCTCCTATCCAATAGATAATCTAACCATAGTCTGATGTTTCCCGCAGATGAGACCTGAAAACCGGACTGAATACATGGCGTATGCGAAGTATTAAATTGGAATACCAAATGGTATTGCCTCCATTCTTCCTGTCTTCATCTCTTAATAATATAAAATTTTTCAGGATCACATCAAGCCACCCAGTGCGATAGTAATAGCTTCCCCGTTTACACCACTTGATTCTTCTGAAGCCAGGAAGGCAATTACTTCGGCCACTTCTTCAGGTGTGACTACTCTGCCTGCAGGATAGAGTGAAGCTCTCTCTTCCCATACCTGGTCGGCAGATATACCACGCTGTTTCGCTTCAGTCTTTGCGGAGGCATCAGCCATTGGTGTTTTTACCCAACCAGGGAGAACTGCGTTTGATGTCACACCAAAAGCTCCAGCATCCTGGGCAACAGATCGCATCAGGCCCAGGAGACCATGTTTTGAGCTATTATACGCACTGCCAGCATGTTCTGCTACCTGTCCGGCCGTAGAACTGGTAAAAACCAGCCTTCCATATCCCTGGACTACCATATCTTTCAAAACTGCCTGAGACAGTAAATATGGACCATCAAGGTTAATTCGCATCGTATCACGCCAGACTTCCGTTTCCTGCTCCCAAATAACTTTTTCATGCGCTGACCCTATACCATGATTGCAGACCAGTATTTCAACCGGACCGAGGCGGTTATGTGTCTGCTTTACGGCAAGATTACAACCTTCAGGTGTACCAAGGTCAGCAACACAATAGTCAAGCCCCAGGCTCATTAATTCATTTTCGCTTCGTGCAACGGCCATTACCCTTGCACCTCGAGATGACAGAAGATTAGCCGTTACACGGCCAATCCCCCGTCCTGCTCCTGTCACCAGCGTTACTCTTCCTTCTACTCCAGCCATACATAATAGTTTAAATCTGTTTAGTTATAAAAATCCTAAACTAATTTAGATGAATTTCATAGAATTACCACATATTTCTATGATATCCATTATTTCATATGAGTTGTAGTCGAATTATTCAAACATTTCAGCAAGGACAATTTTATTTCTGTAGTAGAATTTCAATTCTGCTGCTTAACAAATTATACAGCCTTGGTGGAAGCTTCGGCGGGCATAGTGGGTGCCGGTTGATGTTTCCTTGTTACTCGTTGCTCGTTACTCGTTTCTGGTTACTGGGTCCTGGTTATGAATATCTAACACCGAATATCGATTAACGAATGATGAAGTAGATAAAATCCCATTTCAACAATTTAACAGTTACACGCTTCAACAACTTCTAAACCTCTAAACATCTAAACCCCTTCTATGTTGAAAAACAAATTTAGGATACCCTTTTTTTATGTTTTATTGAATTGTTGATAACATAAGCCTGGAAATTATGTTATCAATGATTCAATACTTTTCTACCAATTTTTATGC